>Ga0079226_10000785_pt1 | contig 23259 bp, 25 predicted proteins | sample Poulit2014_FD_76345 | JGI IMG/M metagenome (GOLD analysis project Ga0079226, IMG submission 76345) | Agricultural soil microbial communities from Georgia to study Nitrogen management - Poultry litter 2014 | ecosystem: Environmental > Terrestrial > Soil > Agricultural land | place: USA: Georgia...
ACGAAATTAGCATCATGCTAGCAAGTTAAGCGAACACTGACATGATAAATTAGTGGTTAGCTATATTTTTCACTTTGCAACAGAACCAAAAAAACCATATTAAAAGATATAGAAAATCAATTAATTAAAGAACAAATTATCACTAAAGAAAATACTATATTGAGAGATATCGATTTTAGAGAATTAAAAGGGAGTTTAGAAATTTTTCCTAAAGTCTTATTACCACATATTAAAGAAACATATGTTAAACAGACACGCATCATATTAGTAAAAAATAATGCGTATTCTATGGAATGGGAAAACAAATTCTTGGACTTAATTATTTTAATATTGTTACCTGATACACCCAAGTCTGATGATAAAAAAGCAATTAGAACATTTATGAGAAATTTAGCAGATGAGAAATATATTAAAAAACTAATACAGAAGGAGTAATATAATCATGAAAATTGTAAGCGTTTGCGCATGTACAGTAGGTATTGCACACACATATATTGCAGCAGAAAAATTAGAACAGGCAGCAAAAAAACATGGTCATACAATACAAATTGAAACTCAAGGAACAATTGGTGCTGAAAATGAATTAACAGACGAAGAAATAAATAGTGCAGATGTTGTATTACTCGCAATAGATGTAAAAATATCAAACAAAGAACGTTTTGAAGGAAAAACCACAATTGAAGTCCCAACCGATTTGGCTATAAAATCACCAAATAAATTGATGGAAAAAATTGAAGAAATAAATAAAAGTAAAAATTAATGAGGTGAAATTATGGAACTTTCCGATATTCTAGACGAAAATATTATATTTCCAAAAGCAAATTATACAAGTAAGGAAGAAGTATTAAATGGATTGGCTGATTTATTTAAAAAGAAGGTTATATCAGAGATACACAAGAATTCTTACAAGCTGTATATAATCGGGAAAACGAAGGAGTTACCGGTATTGGTAATTTATTAGTTATTCCTCATGGAAAAAGCGAAAGTGTTGAAAGTCCAGGAGTTGCAATCACTACATTAAATAGCAAAGTAGACTGGGAATCATTAGATGATGAAGGAGCGCAAATTGTATTTTTAATTGCAATTGGTACAGAAAATTCAAAAGATCATCTAACGCTACTATCTCAAATAGCTAGAAAATTAGGGAACGATGAAGTTAATACTAAGCTACTAAGCGCTCAAAATAAAAAAGAAATTATACAAATACTTACATCTTAAAGGGGAGAGCGTTCATGAAATCTATTTTTGGTAATCTCAATCTAAAAACACATTTATTAACTGCTATTTCTTACCTTATCCCTGTAGTTTGTGGCGCTGGGTTTCTAATAGCAATTGGAATGGCATTTGGTGGAGATAGCTCAACTGATTTAACAAAAGCAGGATATTCATTTTGGGATGTTTTAGCAGTAATTGGAGGGCAAGGACTAAACCTATTACCTGTTATTATTGCAACTGGTATAGCTTATTCTATCGCTGATAAACCTGGTATAGCACTGGTGTAATTATAGGTTTAACATCTAACGCTGTTGGAGCAGATTTTATAGGTGGACTTATCGGCGGGTTCATAGCAGGGTACCTTGTGTTGCTTATTATTCAATTTGTCAAATTACCAAATTGGGCTAAAGGTCTTATGCCAATGTTAGTCGTTCCATTTCTTGCTTCACTAATAGGTGGGCTTATCATGGTATATATTATTGGTGTGCCTATAGGTGCATTTACACATTGGTTAACAGAATATTTACAGTCGTTAAGTGGTACTTCTAAATTATTATATGGTCTATTAATTGGTGTTCTAGCCAGTATAGATTTTGGAGGTCCGATTAATAAAACTGTGTTTGCTTTTGTATTGACACTACAGGCGCAAGGCATTCACGAACCTATTACTGCATTGATTGTTGTTAATACTGCTACACCATTAGGCTTTGCTTTAGCTTACTGGATGGCAAAATTATTTAAAAAACACATTTATAAACAAGCAGAAGTAGAAACACTAAAAACTGCGTTTCCTATGGGACTCGTTGAAATTGTTGAAGGAGTCTTGCCATTGGCCTTAAATGATATTATACGCAGTGTTATTGCTACAGGGATAGGTGGTGCTGTAGGTGGTGCCCTTTCAATGGTATTAGGTGGAGATGCACAAGTTCCATTTGGAGGTTTTCTCGTATTACCTACAATGTCTCAACCACTCACTTTTGTTATAGCTGTAGTAGCTAATGTGATCGTTACTGCTATAGTTTTAACTATATTAAAACGACCAATTAATGAAACAGAAGAATTACAAAGTGAAACAGAAGAAGAAGATATCGATTTAAATGACATAAAAATTTCTTAAGGAGGAACAATTTTGAATACAGCGAAATTCTCTCCATCATTAATGACGATGGATCTAGACAAATTTAAAGAACAAATAACGTTTTTAAATAATCATGTAGACTCTTATCATATTGATATTATGGATGGACATTATGTACCTAACATTACTTTATCACCATGGTTTATAAAACAAGTTAAAAAAAATTTCTAATGTACCGATTTCAACACACTTAATGATAACCAACCCATCTCAATGGGTAAGATCAATTAATTGAAATTGGTAGTGAATATATTTGCGTACACGCAGAAGTAATGAATGGTATTGCTTATCGTTTGATTAATAAGGTTCATGATGCAGGTCTCAAATTTGTAGTGGTATTAAATCCAGAAACGAAAGTAGACGTAATAACACCTTATATAAGTTTAGTAGATAAAATAACTATCATGACAGTAGACTCTGGATTTGCAGGTGAAAAATTCATTGATAGTACATTAGAGAAAATAAGGCATTTACGCGATTTAAGGTATACTAATAATTTTAATTATTTGATAGAAATGGATGGATCTTCCAATAAAAAAACATTTAATAAAATTCAAAAAGTAGCACCTGATATTTACATTTTGGGAAGGAGTGGCCTTTTTGGCTTAAATGAAAATATTGAAGAAGCATGGTATGAAATGTTAGAAGATTTTAACAACACAAAACAACAAACTTTATAAAACAATAATTTACAAATTATACTACTTAGCATAGTTGAGTCTGGGACATAAAATTCTCTGACTCAATTATTCTCGTTTTTTCCCAAGAATAATTGAAGTTTTTTAGCAAACCAGTTCACTTTTTGATGCTTTATTTTTTTCTAATTTTTATTTTCATATTTGTACTTCAAAAAGAACGGCATCGTTTTCTTAGCCGTACTTTCTCAATATTTTTCATATCCATCTATCTATTTGTAAAAAACAAATTTTAGGGATGCTTATTTGTTTCGATATTTCTTTCACTTAAAGTTCATCATTAATTCTCCATTTTTCAGCTTACCATTTAAATTGTTTATTAAATGTTATCATAGAACTAATAGATGTCTCATTGTCTTCTTTTAACTTATCTAATTTATCATAACCGCTTCAATCGCGAGACGTGGCTTCTTGCTAGATATACTCATTAATCAAAAAATAGGCTTTTCAATTTAAACGCTAATGCTAATTCTAATCTTTTATTGAAATCAGATAAATCACTATTTGTAATCTTTTCTATTTTATCAATACGATAATTTATTGTGTTTCTATGTACAAATAGTTCTTCCGCTAATCGGCTAACTGCTCCATTATATTCCAAATACAGGCGGAGGGTTTTTGTATAACTGGTGCCATTTAACTGATCATAATCAAACAAAACTTGAATGGTGTTTAAGATATAAGACTGCACCACATTTGGATCTTTTATTTCAAGTAAAACTTTATATATGCCCATATCATCATAAAATATTACGTTAATAGGTGTCATTTTATTTCCGTACATATCAATAATTTTCAAAGCTTTTTGGTAACTTGATTTTATAGTAGTCAAGTTATCTGTCGCATTGCCCACAGCAATCAAATAAGCAGTTCCAGTAATTTTTGTTTCTATCATTAGCGTAATTTTTTTCACTGTGTGTTTGATTTCGCTAGAGGACAGACCAGTAAACAATATAACAAAAACATTGTCTATTTGAGTGACAACTGTTTGGTTATATAATAGTTTTAAAATAAACTCTACTTCTTTTTTAATATTAGTAATGGTGAGATTATCTAAGTTTTTATAAAATTTTATGACAGCAATTATATATTGGCTATTTATCTGAAATCCGTATCTCTTTAAAGTTGGTATATAAAGTCTAGTTTGTTCTGATGAAAAAAGGGCGTTGTTAATAGCGCTCGTTATCTCTAACTGTTTCTTTTCGTCGTCAATTATATAAGAAGAAAACGTTTTCATTATACGAGCTATTTTAACGTTCCAAGGTACTATAAATAATGGGAAGTCATTTTTTTCACAATATGCTACTATTTTGTTAGACACTTCACTGATATAAGGCCCGATGTTAATAACCATTCCACTCACATTATTTTTTATGTTTTCTTTAATTAATCCAGATAATTTTTCTTCCGTCTGAACAGCGAGGCCTGTAGTGAAAACTACTTCCTTACCTTCTAGAAAGGAAGCGATCTCCTTATTTTCTACAACATGAATCCATTTCACTTCATTACTTAGTCCTTTTTTTCCAGCCACCAATTCGATATGTTGTTGTCTGGATACACTTCTGTAGATTTCACTTAATAAAACTGGCAAATTTGTTCCCCCTAATAATAAATTTATCATAACTTACTGTTCAGGTAATACCAATTGCTTTAAGACAACAATAAAGAAACTCCGGAAATAAGCAGTAAAATATAAGTAATCGTATAAAATGCTTTTTGTTTGATATATTGATGCAAATAGTTTCCTAATTTAATGGCTAGAATTAGTGGGATGAAGCCGTACACAGAAAGTATTAAAGTACTACTATTAACATAGCCTAAAAAACTCTGGTTAATAAGTAACAACAAATCTAACACTCCCCAAACTGCTGCAAGTGTTGCTCTAAATTCGTTTTTGTTGTTTAGTGCCATGATGGCGTAGATTACAAGAAGCGAGCCGCCGGATAAAAACATTCCATGTAAAATACCAGCAAGTATGAGAATAGAGACATAGATAAAGATTGGAGCTTTTTTAATTACTTTTTTTCCGAGTAAATTCTTAAGAGCAATAATAGTAATGAAAATTGCATATATATTAAGTAAGTAATCGACTGATAACTTTTCATAAAGCAATATCCCAATGCCCATGCCCGTTAACATAAAAAGTAAAATCTTCAATAGCTCTTTTTTATTGATATATTTATAATTTAATATTGCAACAATTGAGCAAGTGATTAATGCAAAAATGTTTAAAACCGCTTTGGCGTCGTATATTCCGATAAGCAGTATTGAAGGAGGGAGCGCTAGTAGTGTTCCTGCAAAACCTGTCATCGCTTCAAATATGTTAGCAATAAAAATGACTAACAAAAATAATAATTCTTGGATTGACACACGTCGCCCCCCCTCGCTTTTTAGAAAAATAAGTATACTGAAAAGTGTTATAGTATTTATATCAAATAAGGTTACGCTTTTTTTGCCTTGGCAAGTCCTATACCTGTTTTTGCATAGATCATGGCAAACACGATACATAAGTAACATGGAATTGCCCATATCCAGTACTCTCCCACGCTAACCCCTAAAATCTCTAGGTAAAATACCCCCGAAACACCCCAAGGTACAAACGGAAGTAACATTGTACCGGCATCTTCCAACGTTCTAGATAAATTTTTGGTATGTAATCCTTGTTCAATGTACTTATCTTTTAATAAAACACCGATCATAATAATTGAAATCGTAGCTACGCCTGAAGTGAAGACGATAATCGTACTTGCAAGAATTGTAGTACCAACTAATTGTGTTGGCGTTTTCACGTTACCAAAAAATTTTTCAAGCATAACATGCAGGCAACCTGCAACATCAACAATACCAGCAAAAGCGTAACCACAAAATATAGTTACAACAATTGTTGTCATTGAAAATATGCCGCCTCGGTTAATCAAACTAACCACTGTTTCACTTAACTTATCTGAGTTAAATCCTTGATGTTTAATCATTGAAATATCAAAACCGTTTGCTGACGCAACCATCCCATCAACAAAACTAAAACCATTTGAGAAAACGCCTACAAAAATGGCGACAAAAGATGATAAAAGCATAAATGGCACAGTCGGTCGTTTCTTAAATGCGCCCCAAAGAATAATAATAAATGGAAGTAGCATAAATACGTTCCAATTAAAGATAGAGTCCAATTGTGTAAGCATTGAATTAACTGCGGTATTGTTTGTATCTGTACCGCTGCTAACCTTTAACCCTAGCCCCCCCCAAATAATAATACCTATTATTGATGCAGGTAATGTGGTGAACAACATGTGTTTAATATGGTCATATAAATTTACATCTACTACGAGCGGCGCTAAATTGGTAGTATCCGATAAAGGGGACAATTTATCGCCAAACACCCCGCCTGAAATAATCGCACCTGCAGCCATCCCAAGAGGGATATCAAGTTGGGCTGCTATACCTATTAGTGCTACGCCAGCAGTTGCTGTTGAACCCCAAGCTGACCCTGTAGCGATAGAAAGCAACGCAGCAATTCCAAAAGCTGTTACAAGAAAAAAGTTTGGATCAATGATTTTTAGACCAAAGTAAATCATCATTGGAACTGTGCCGGAAAAAATCCATGTACCAATAATAGTTCCAACAGAAAATAAGATGAATACTGCTGGCATTGCAGACTTTAGTTTATCAATAATTCCATCTTCCATATCTTGCCATGTCAAACCTGTCCTCAAAGCAATAAAAGCCGCATAAGCCGCTGCTAAAATGAGCAGAGGTTGAATAGGGATTTTTAAGTAAGCAAATCCTATCCCAACTACTACTGTTAAAAATAAAATAGTAGAAACTGCTTCCCAAATAGTTGGTTTTCTTTTCATATAAACGCCCCTAACATATTAGGTTTTCTTAATCAAGGTGTCTACCCCCAAATCTTTAAAGTCAAGTTTTTCTAACGTCAATCCCTCTTTAAAAAAGTTTTTCTCTAGCATAATTCCGCCTAACGTAATAACAGCGTCAATGCCAGGAGTTGCAATTCCTGCTACTTTAGCTAAGTTAGACCATAGCACAAGGCCATCGCTAATATCCTCTGTAAAGTAACGAGAATCAACGCTATTAGGGCCTTTAATCTCAGTAAAGACTTCACTAGTATTGAATAGCGTTTGTAAATCTTCTTCTTCGTTTTGGAAATAACCACGACGAAATCTACTCTGTATCGCATTTTCTAACTCAAAGCCAAATGCGTGTCCGATGGCAATTCTTTCTCGTTCAATTGCTTTTAACACCTTTATGGTATGTTCCGTAATACCTTCCTTATACAGATAAAACTCTCCATTGGAATAATCAATTCTACCTGCATTTAACAACGATGGACCAGGATGTACTTCAGGGTTACCATTTTCGAGCGCTGCATGCCAAACATTTTTAGCTGGAATAAAGCAGTCGTATACTTCTGAACAGATGTCCGTCATTTTCATTGTGTTTTCTTTAGGATATGCTGCTAAGAATATACTTTTAGCTCTTAATGATAGTTCCACACGTGCTTCATCTGGAATCACTCTTGTACCATAGGTAAGTGAATTTGTCTCACAAATATTAAATTGTTTATTAATACCTAATTCTTTTGCACGTTTTATAAAACGTATGCATCCCATAGCGCTTGCCCCATTCAATAAGATGGGCTGGGTTTCATCCATAACTGGAGCTAGGAGTTCAGCAAAACTTTCAATTGCAAAGCCTGGTATCGTTAACATGACTAAATCTACTCCGTGAACGGCTTCTTCTATATCAGTTGTCACAAGATCAACTGAATATGTTTCCTCTCCGTTTTCATCTTGTAATATAATACCTTTATTTTGGAGGACACCTTTCAAATTATGTTTAAATTGCGGCATTTCATATAAGTGTATGTGAAAACCCTTACTTTTTAAATCTGCAGCTGCTGTAATTCCACCATTACCTGCTCCTAGTATTGCTATCTTTTCAATCATTATAATTATCCTTTCTAAATCTTTAAAATTAGTGTTGATTAATGGTTATGTTATCAAAATACTGATTTGGTTTATATGAACGGGAGCCTAAACATTTATGTGCTGTAGCACAACTACAGGTTATTTATAATTAAATACCATAAACAACGGAGAACTTAAGGAGAATAACAAAAGTAAAGTGAAACATAATTAACGATAAGCTAAAGTAGATTACTAAACGCTATTACACAGCTCCTAGAAGATTAATATGAACAAACTTCTCATTGAACGTGTTAAATTTCCAAATACTCAGCCATTGGTCCAGTAGAGCTAATAACTATAGCAAAAACGGAGTCCAAAGGAACAAAACGAAACCTATGTTCTTAAAAGGTCTTTGATAGTAGAAAAAAGTGAAGGATTTTTTAAAGTCAGTATTAAGATATATTGATTGAAAAGGGTTTCCAAGATGACAAGTTATCTAGGGAAGGATTTAAAGTGATTATTATTGTTTTAGCTAATAACAGGGGTAAAGCAAGTGTATTAAAAATGGATACAGCGTTTCAGAGGTTATGATATATATAGAAAACGTTGAACGTAAAAGATCTAAAGAGAGACATCATGGTAGGTTTTAGAATTAACTTTGGATCGGCTACACTTAACTAGACAACTTTTATAAGGAAGGTTAGTCTTAAATTAAGAAAGTAGGCGATGCTTTTTATGGAAAAAAGAGAAGGACTTTCAGTCCTGAGTTTAAACTTCAGATGGTTCAATTGTTCAAAAATGGAAAATCTCGAAAAGATATTATTAATGAGTATACTTTAACACCATCAGCACTAGATAAATGGATTAAAGATTATGATAAAACTGGTTCTTTTAAGCATCATGATAATCTAAGTGAAGATGAAAAAGAGTTAAAAAGATTGCGTAAAGAAAATAAGCAATTAAGGATGGAAACAGATATTTTAAAGCAAGCAGCGCTGAACATGGGACGAAAATAAAAGTTATTAGACAAAATAGCGATCAATATTCGGTATCAGCCATGTGCAAAACCCTGAAAATATGTCGTAGTACTTATTATTATGAAATAAATATCGTGAAAAAAGAAGAGAGAAGCCCGTGAACATCAACTGACAGAAGCAATCATAAGTACATTTAATAAAAGTAGAAAATGTTATGGGTCTGGGAAGATTAGAGCAGCGTTAAAAACCAAGGGTTTAGTTGTTTCAAGAAGAAAAATCATTAAGATTATGAAGACCAATGGTCTCATTTCTTTATATAACAAAGCACGATATAAAAATAAAAAACAAAATTATAATGAACAATTGATAGATAATAAACTTAACCGGAAGTTCAACAGGAAACATGATATGGAAGTCATTGTAAGTGATTTAACTTATGTAAAAGTTGCGAATAAATGGCATTATATATGCTTATTTGTTGATCTGTTTAATAGAGAAATTATAGGGATGAGCACGGGTAAGAATAAAAGTACAGACCTTGTTCTAAGAGCATTATCGAGCATTAAAGGAAACTTACATCGTGTATCCATGTTTCATACAGATAGAGGAAAAGAATTTGATAATCAGTGCATCGAAGATGCTTTAACAACGTTTGGCATACAAAGATCATTAAGTTTAAAAGGATCTCCTTATGATAATGCGATAGCAGAATCAACATTTAAGGCTGTGAAAACAGAATTTGTATACCCAAATCGCTTCAGAACATTAGAGGAACTTAATTTACAACTATCTGATTATATCAATTGGTTTAACCATCATAGAATCCATGGTTCATTGAACTATCAAACGCCAGTGAATTATAAATTAAGTACCACATAAAAATTGTCCAGTTTACTGTTGACATACCACACAGTTGAGATAAGCTGGTTGGGCGTTTTTTTATATTAAAGATACATAAAAGAGAGTGATAGAATGGAGAATTTTAAAGAAGCTATAACAAATTATATAGAGAAAAATGAAAATTTTGCAGTGTTTGTTGACGGAGAATGGGGGACAGGTAAAACACATTTCTTTGAGCATGATTATTTTTTAAATAAAGTAGAAGAAGATAATGATGAAATTCAAGAAATCCACGATAAGAAATGCTATAAGAAAGAATATATTAGTGTATATGGCAAGCATAGTTTGAAAGAAATACAAAAGGCATAATTGTAACAAAAATTTTGAGTCATGTAGATGATGATGTAATTAAGGGAAGCTTAAAACAAGGGATTAGCAATATTTTAAAAATGTTTGATATAAAGTTTATGAATACTGAAAATATGACCGCTTCAATAGATGACTATTTGGAATCAAAAGCACGTGACAACATCAAAGCTAAACTTAATGAGAATGGAGGGAGATTCGTACTTATAATAGACGATATAGAAAGGTTAAGTGATGGGATCAGTTTAAAAGAATTTTTAGGATTTATACGTAATGTTTTATTAGATAGTTTTAACTGTAAAGTGATTATAGTAGGTAATAAAGAAGCAATAGTGAGAGAAAGTAAAGATGAAGTGGATGATTACTGGGAAAAAGTAATCAGTAGAAAGTTAAAATTTCCAAGTAATTTAAAAGTAGGAGAGGAAATAATAAAAAAAGATTTGGGAGAAAGTTATTTTAAAGATAGTGAAATTCAAGAGTTAATAGCATTTATTCACGATTTATCCTTATCAAATTCTAAATCAAACGTATTAAACTTAAGAACGCTAAATTTAGTTATAACTGATTTTAAACATATATGTAATAAGTTAGAGAAATATGATGTTAAAACAAACATGCGTATGTCTATGTTTACTTCATTGTTTATACTTCATAATATATATAGAAACAATGAGGTGACAGAAGAAGACTTCGAAAATTTGAGAGTGCCAGATATATATTCTTTTACAAGCCCCAAAGAAAATGAATCAAAATCAATTAATCAATTAATTTATGAAAAGTATTTTGAGGAGAATAAAACTGCTAATAAGTATGTCTTATTTTCGAACGAATTAAAAAATTATATTCAAAAAGGGGTTATAGAAGTAAGTAAATATAATCGCCACCTAGTAATTAAATTTAAAGGTATAAATGTTAACGTAGACAACTCGATAAATATATTGGGTGAATTCTATTTGTATGATGAAAGTGAAATCGGAAATGCAAAAGAAAAAGCTATTCATAATATAGAAGAAAACGAAGGCCCATTTTATTATCGCTTAAATATGTTTATGAAACTTAATATATTAAAAGAAAAAGATATTCTACATATAAAAGACTATGATTTGACAGAATTGGAAGACAAGTTGCTAAAAAGTTATGTATCGCAAAATAGTAATGCTATGGAAGGTGAAGATTTAATAGAATTAAATAATTTTGATGTTTCTTGGAGCAACAAATTAGAGAAAGTTAAGCAAGATCTATCTAAAAAACTGAAAGATAAGCAAAAGGAATCAATGATTAGCAATGGAATATATAAACAATATATTAGAGATATATTAAATGAAGATCGAAAAAGAATAAGCGAATTAGAAATGCAATATAAAGAAATAGGAAATGTCGATGTCTTCACTATATTTGATAAATACATAAGCGATATAGAAAGAGAACTTCTCGGAAGTAATGCTAAAATTATTTACTTAAATAGATATATTTATCATAATGGAGAACACTATACTGATAAAAATTATTACAAACCCTTGAAACTATTGTTAATGTTCGATGTCATTAAAGTGTAATAAATCGTTAAATAGTATTTTTCTTTTATCATTACAGATATATTGAAAGGTGAGAAAGTTATGACAAATAAAGACAAAAGACAAATAGATAAAAAAACAGTTTTACAAAATCTTTTAGGTGAGAGCTCGTTTATTAAAAGGTAGCGTTGATTCCTATCAAGTAACTGCTAAAACAAAATAGACGCTAGACAACAAATTCATAATTATTTGAGTAGAAGAGAGCGCTTTAAACCGCCTGTAAGAATGAAAATAAAAAGAAGGGAACCAAAAAATTATATGGAGTCTTATTTATTCAGGTGAATGATTTCTAAATCTGCGATATAAATCAAAAGAATTTAAGCAATATGCACTAAACAAATCGAAGTTTTAGGAATAGATTTAGGTATAGTTAATGCAGCAGCTCTTGCAATAAATAACTCGCTAATGATCTATTTCACTCTAACCATTCATAATTATATAAGCCAAATGTTTAGAATGTCATCATTAACGTTATAAAAAATTATAATCCAATAAAAACTAGGTTATAAATTCTAGAATTTATAACCTAGGATGCAGTGCTTTGTTATGATTAAGGTGATAATTATTAGCCTGTTTTAAAATCAATACTATCTAATTCATCGTCTGCTGTATCATATTCCTCATCATTGACTTTTTCATCTTCTGCTGCAATAGGTTTCCATATGGCTAATGTTACTCCAGTAATAACCGTACCAACACCAAGACATAATAAGAAATGTAACGGATGTGTCACTTATATAGGAAATTTCAAAATTTCAAAAGTGCTTTTTAAAGATAATAACGTGTCCATTACCTATTAATCGAGAGGTTAAACGAAAAAGAGTAATACTTAAAATATTAAAACAAAGTAACCAATTAATATTGCGTAAACAAAATTACCTTTGTGAATTGGTTATTTACTAAAAATAAAAGCGAATATTCTTATTTTAGTAATATATTATTTAAAAAATTCAAGTACTTTTATGATTTCAGGAGACTAATGTGTAAAGGGGATATAGCATGGTCAAAAAAACGGACTCGGAGAAAAAGCATAATAAAGTCACACATATTTATGTCATTTTGTATAGCATGATTATTTTGGGGGCATTAGCAAGATATATTATCCCCCAAGGGGAATTTGAACGTACAACCAATCAAAGTGGACAAGAAGTTTTACAGCCCGGGACATTTCATTTTACTGGCGATAGCCCAGCAGACGTTACAGATTTTATGACATCACTTACTGAAGGATTAATGAACTCATCGACAATATTATCAAAAGAAAATTAAAAATTTAACTGATAAATATGCTGAAGGTTACTTAGGGGTCGGTATAGTGAAAAAATCATTAAGACCTGGAAAAATTGTTATTCTAGTAACAAAAAAAGATGGTACTATTCAAGAATGTAATATCCTTTCGGGGGCTATAGTATTATCACGTTTTCATAAGTATAAAGAATATGAAGGCGAATCAATCGAAACAATCAATTGGGAAAATAAGAAGCATAAAAAAGTAGTTAAAGAAGCAATTGCTAAAATTCAAAAACAAGCAAAAAATAACATGAATTTAGTATAAATTATTTTAAAATAATTTTAACGAAGAAAGACCATAGTCTCGTAATACAAAGGATTTCGCACATATTATTATTTTATAGTTCTGTATTTACTTAACAGTCTTTTGTATCGCTATAACAATATTTTTGTTTAAACAAACACATCCTCTTAGTAAATTAGGAAGATGTGTTGTTTTTATATTTAGCTCCTAACCTAGTCGAATTATTAAAAACAACCGTTAATGTATAAAGCTTCTGGTGAAGCTTATTAACTCTTAATGTTACGGAACTATTATAGTGATTTAGCATAGCGCTAGCTTTCTAACAATAATTAATGCCTCACATTGACTTGTGAGGCGTTTTTGTATTTTTAATAATCGACTAAATCAGTATAGATGTAAAAAATATTTAGCAATCATATTAATGGTGCAAAAAGTAAAAGTCCTAACTTAGATAAAATTAAGAAGAAAAATCAAAAATTAATCATTTATTTTTGAATATATATATTTCAAGATTTAAAAATTCACGCTTTTTCTGCAATGCCTGGTTTCGTCATTTCAAAAAGGTTTAAAATTTATTTTAAATATTCTTCTGAGATTGTATTATCTCTCAAAATAATTTCTTTAATTGATTTATTATTTGGTAATGCTTCTTTTGCTATACTACTTGCTTTTTCATAACCTATGTGTGGATTAATTGCAGTAATAGTACCAATGCTATTTTCTACATAGGATTTACATACAGATGTATTTGCTTGGATTCCTTTAATGCAATACTTATTAAATCTATCTAAAACTTGGTTAGTAACATGTAAAGATTGTTGAATATTATAAAACAGAACTGGCTCCATTACATTTAATTCAAATTGGCCAGATTCAGAAGCCATCATAACTGTTTGATCATTTCCAATAACCTGAAATGCAGTTTGGTTAACTACTTCACATATTACTGGATTGATTTTTCCGGGCATAATAGAAGATCCCGGTTGCACTGATGGAATGGAAATTTCATTCAATCCTGCTCTTGGCCCAGAAGCCATTAACCTTAAATCGTTTGCTATTTTTGACATATTAGTCATACATATTTTCAGTACAGGATATATCTGGGTATATGCGTCTGTATTTTGAGTTGCATCAATTAAATTTGTTGTTCTAATAAATTTGTAATCAGTTGATTTTTGTAAAGTTTCAACAACTTTATCTACATATGAAGAATTTGCATTTAATCCAGTTCCTACTGCTGTAGCTTCTATATTGATTTCTAACAATGGTTTGTATAGACGCTTTACTCTTGTTAAATCTCTTTCCAACAAACTACTATAGGACTTAAATTCTTGTCCTAACCTTATTGGAACAGCATCTTGTAAATGCGTTCTCCCCATTTTTATAACATCGTCCAACTCTTGCCCTTTTTTTACAAAAGTATCCTTTAAAGCAATCATAGTGTTTTCTAAACGGGATAAATGTCGCAATATCGATATATGATTAGCAGTAGGATATACATTGTTTGTTGATTGTGACATATTCACATGATTATTAGGATGTATTAGGTTATAATCTCCTTTTTCTTTCCCCCATAGTTCTAAAGCTCTATTTGCAATAACTTCATTAGCATTTATATTTACTGATGTGCCAGCCCCACCTTGTATGGGATCAACAATGAATTGATCATGTAGTTTGCCGTTTATGATTTCATCTGCAGCTTTTATTATAAATTTTCCAATTAGATTATTTAAATGTCCTTCTTTAACATTTGCAATTGCTGCAGCTTTTTTTACTGTAGCTATAGCTTTAATTATTTCTGAATTAATAGTATATCCAGTTATATTAAAATTTTTTTGCCCTTATGGTTTGTATACCATAATAAGCTTCAAGAGGTACTTCTTTTTGACCAATTAAGTCATTTTCTAAACGGAATTGTTCTATCAAATCATCACCTCGATCAAAATAAAAATTTATTTAAATTTTATTTTTTAAAATACGTCCCATAAAATTTATCATAGTCATTGCCGCTAATCTTGGAGTTGCGTTTGTTGGATCGTATTGAGGAGCTACTTCGACTAAATCGAAACAAATAACATTTCCTTTTTCAGCTATTCCTACTAAAATATCATTTAAAAAGTTAAATGATAATCCACCTGGAGAAGGGGATCCAGTCCCTGTAGCAAGCGAGATATCAAAACAATCAATATCGATTGTTACATAATATTTATCAGAATATGGTATTTTATCTAATACTTTTCGAACACCTAAATCATGAGCTTCACGTGCTGAAATAATTTCACTACCATATTCGTATGCGTCTTCAAAATCTTCTCTTCTACTGCTTCCTAAACCACGTAATCCAATTTGGACCATATTTGTAATATGATCCATTTCAGACATTCTTCTCATTGGACTACCATTTCCATATGATTGTCCGCCTGGAGAGTCTGACCAATCTAAATGTGCATCTAATTGAATAACTGTAACTGATTTTTCTTCTTTTAACCCTCTAGAAATAGGTATAGATATCGAGTGATCTCCCCCCATAATTGCAGGTATAATTCCTTTTTTTCTAATAGACTTAACAGCCCATTCAATATTTGAAAATGATTTTTCTATATCACCAGTTACTACATCAGCATCTCCATAATCAACAATTTTATGATGAGTTAAAATAAATCTTTGTGTCAGATCAAATCCTTTCTAACTTCTTCATATCAACTTATAAAGCTATAAAATGAAAAACTACTATAAAGTACTTATTCTTCTCAGATAATAGTGGTTTAAACTGTAATTAAATAACACCAAAAATCCATCTCTCGGAGAATTTACGATTGCAGCTTATTGCTCAGTTAAAGAAGAGGTGTTTCCTGTACTCCTGATTTTGATAAAAATAATAGACAAGTGTTCTTTGCTACTTAAGAGGGCATGTAAAAAGCAGAAAATCGGCAAACTTAAAGAATACGTCGGTTTGAAATGATATAACATCTTTGGTAACTTTAAAGGAACCCTTTACAAAATCGTTACAATAATATTTTTAGTTTGTAAAGGGTTTATTTAAGGGGGGATAGAATGAAGGGGAAAGCAAAATTAGATCATCTAATTTTCTGGCCGGCAATTGTTGTTTTAGTTATTATTACCCTTTCTCTTGTAATTTTTCAATCATCAGTAGAACCCGTGCTTGATGGTTTACTGACTGCCATCAATACACGCATGGATTGGGTTTTTCAATTCTTAACATTTGCTTTATTTATATTATTGTTATGGGTTGCTTTTGGCAAATATGGAAAGGTAAAGCTAGGTAGTGGTAAACCAGAATTTGGTAACTTCAGTTACGGAGCAATGCTTTTTTGTGCTGGTATGGGTACGAGCATCATGTTCTGGTCTATTATTGAGCCGATGTATTACTTTACAGGTCCGCCATTTAGAATGAAACCGGGAAGCGACGCTGCAGCAGAATGGTCAGTTACATATGGCATGTTCCATTGGGGTATTTCTGCATGGTGCATATATGCCTTTCCAACGTTAGTTATTGCTTATTCGTTCTTTATCAAACAGAATAAGTCTTTGAAAATCAGCCAGGCAGTAAAGGGGGCTATAGGCAAGTATTCAGACGGCAACATTGGTCGACTCATTGATATTCTTGTTATTTGGAGCTTGGTTGGTGGATTGGGTACTTCACTTGGTCTTGGCGTACCGATGGTTTCTGCAGGTATAGGATATTTATTAAATATTGAACAATCAACTATGCTGAGTATAATTATCATGGTGATTTGGACAATTATATACATTACAAGTGCTTCACTTGGTGTACATAAAGGTATTCGTAGGCTAAGTAATATAAACGTATACTTAGCTCTGGGTCTGGCTATTTTTGTCATAATTGCTGGACCAACTGGGTTTATACTAACTTATTTTACAGATAGCTTCGGCCTTATGACACAAAATTTTTTAAGAATGAGTTTTTATACTGACGCAATCAGTGGTGGGAAATTCCCTCAATCATGGACAGTATTTTATTTTTCATGGTTTGCGGCTACAGCGCCATTTATGGGGCTTTTTATTGCCAAAATCTCCGAAGGTCGTTCTTTAAGAAGTTTGATAATTAATATCCTTGGCTGGGGTTCAGTCGGCAGCTGGTTATATTTTGGGGTTTTCGGTGGCTATACAATGAACCTTCAGCAAACTGGTAAATTAGATGTAGTTGAAAGTATGAAAGAAATCGGCGATGCGTCAACAATTATCAGTGTATTAGAAACATTGCCGATAAGTTATATTGCGATACTTTGCTTCGTCATTTTAGGCTTTATATTTCTAGCGACTTCACTGGATTCGGCTTCTTATAACCTCGCGTCTACGGCATCTGTAAAAGTGGGTGAAGGAATTGAACCTCCTAGATGGCATATAATTGTATGGGGGCTGATTATGGGGGCTTTATCTATTTCACTGTTACTGATTGGAGGGCTAAATGTGGTACAAACATCTGCAGTTGTAGTTGCAGTGCCAGTAGTCATAATGTATATACTGTTAATCGTTTCGTTAATGAAATGGCTTAGAGAAGATTTTAAACACAAAATTGAGGAGGATTAAGAATGGGAGCTTTTGATGTTGACTATAGTATGATTCAAGAAAAAAAAGATTTTCCTTATGATGTTGAAATTACAGAACACACGTGGATAGAAATGTCTGATGGTGTAAAGTTGTCAGCAAAGTTGTGGCAACCTCAAAATATAGATAGAAAAACAAAAGGTGCTATTCTTGAGTACCTACCGTATAGAAAAGATGAGTTTACAGCTCTGAGGGATGAAATAAGACATAAATATTTTGCAGGATGTGGTTACACATCAATACGTGTGGATATAAGGGGCACCGGAGATTCTGAAGGTATTATAGAAGATGAATACCCGAAACAGGAACAAGATGATGCTTTAGAAATCATTTCATGGATTGAAAAACAGAAATGGTCCAATGGTTCAGTTGCTATGATTGGTAAGTCATGGGGCGGTTTTAATGGGTTACAACTTGCTGCTCTTCAACCTGACGCCCTTAAAACGATCATCACATTATGTTCAACTGATGACCGTTATGCTGACGATGTACATTACCGTGGTGGCACTATGATGGGATCTGATATGCTCTGGTGGGCCTCCACGATGTTTGCTTATAATGCAAGGCCACCATTCCCAAAGTTTGTGGGTGATCAATGGTATGACATGTGGATCGACAGGATGCAAAATACGCCACCATTCGTTGAAGAGTGGGTATCTCATCAGACAAGGGATAATTACTGGAAACATGGTTCGGTTTGTGAGAATTATAATGATATTAAAATTCCTGTTTTGACTATGAGTGGCTGGGCAGATGGCTATACAGATGCTTTGTTCAGACTCATGGATAACCTTAATGTACCCAAAAAAGGTATTGTAGGTCCATGGGCGCATGAATTTCCGGATACTGCGATACCTGGGCCACAGATAGGTTATTTACAGGAAGTGATTGAATGGTTAGATAAATGGATGACTAATGAAGGTGATACGGGGCATAAAGACGAGTTTCTTGTATATATTCAAGATAGTGTGAAACCGGCGACTTCTTATGATTACAGAAAAGGACGATGGTTGAACCTATATGATGAAAAACAGAGAAATATTGATATTTTCGAAACCTTAAATGGAGAAAGGATTCTTAAGAATATACAGTGTCATGGTCTTTATTCTGGGGTGTTTTGTCCGTTTGGGCAGGATGGAGATTTGCCTGATGATCAAACTATCGATAATACATTAGCAACTTCATTTAAACTTGAACCTCAAAAAGAAGCGGTCAACTTTGTCGGACAACCAGTTGTAAATTTACGAATAAAATCTGATGTAAAAGAAGCAAATGTCCATGTTAGAATCTCCGATGTACATCCAAATGGGACAAAAACATTAGTTACAATGGGACAATTTAATTTGAATCATTATAATAGCTGTGAGTCACCAGAAGATTTACCTTTGGATGAATACATAGATGTTAATGTCCCACTTAATGTGATAGGCTACCAAATTCCAAAAGGAAACCAAATAGAAATTTCTATTTCTCCTACCTATTGGCCTCAGGTTTGGCAATCAAAAGAAATTGCCGGGTTAACAGTTGATATGTCAGCATCTAAACTTATTGTACCTACTATAAATGAATTCAAAGAAGTGAAGTTGAAGCATGAACAAGCAGAAACGGCTGCACCTCTTGATAAGATTATCCATAGAGACGGTTCGAGAACACGTGAGATAAAAAAAATATTAACCACAGGTGAATGGATCCTTGATGATTTTTCTGATGAAGGGTTAAGAACATTGACAGATTCTCATATAACATATGGTACAAAGAACCATAATGTTTATACTATTAAAGAAAATGACCCGTTATCAGCAAAAGTAGAATGCGATTGGCAAGTTATAGTAAAAGACAATGATATTGATACTGAGATAGTTACAAAAAGTATCATGTCTTGCGATGAAAATTATTATTATTTAACTAACATAATGTCAGCTTATAATAACGAAGAGAAATGTTTCAGTAAAACTTGGAAGAAACAAGTTGCAAGGAATTATACTTAAAAATAAATAAACTAGTAAAAGAATATAATTACAGATCATCTTCATAAAATTGCTTCGCTCTATTGCTAAAAGAATAGACGATTCAAAAAGTACCTAGATAAGAAAATCTTAAGTACTTAAATTATGGTGTAACATTGAAACGGTAAATCTTATAAATAGTAACGATTAGTCAAAATAATAAAGCAGATATTATAATTAGAAAAGAAGCGGTCATTCCGCTTCTTTTCTGTATTTAAACATTTACTAAAAATAAAAAAATATCATATATTAAAAATGAGGAAATTTCCATGCATGATAGAACATCTATCAGACATACCATAGTAAGAGATACGATAAGCCAAGAACAAATTAAGAGATAGTATACGTATTAACGAACATAGCCAGTAATTTAAAAAATTAATCTCAAATATTGATACGTGAATATTGAGGAATTGCAAAAGCTAGTAAGTTTATAATTTATAAAAGGGATAGTAAGGCACAAAAAAAGACACATAGGGAATGTGCCTCTTTTCTTACCATTTCATCATTATTAAGTATTGTAATAATTGTGTACACCTAATATATCACAGATAACCAATAAAACAAATGGAGGTTTATAATGATTAATTTAAGAGGAGAAAAAATAAAGAGAAGTTTATTAAAGCACATGATATTAATCCTATGTTTTTACATAATAAAAAAGGCCAAAAGCAACAACACACATTCATTTGTGGTTACAGCATTGCTAAACGATTGCTATAGATGATAAATCAAGCAGAATTACCTTTGTTTAACCCTTTAAAAATTGAAAATGATGCAACACAAGGAAATAATAACGTAATAGAAGTGGATAACGGTAATCAAGCTAATCACAGACAGTGGAAAGACTTAGCAAAACAATTAAGTAATGCAATAAACATCTTTATTGCTTATTGGGAAAAATCGATCAACCGTATACTAGCAGAAATAAAAATCAAGGTTTATGAGAACTACAGTGAAGCACCTGAAGATAGACACATAAAAGCGGTTAATACATGTTTAAAAAGAATCCTACATAATAAAATACTTAAAGATGTTCAAAAGGTAATCATATTAAAGAATACAACTTTACTTTATTGAATGAAGTATTAGAAAAAAATGATATACCGTCTCAATTTGGTTAAATAAGATAGGTATATAACAAAAAAGAAGCGGAATATATCCGCTTCAAATCAAAGTGTTTCATACGATAGAAATACATCCTCTATATAAAAGGAAAGTGTCTTTTATAAGTGTAAGTGAAGTATGACGTACACAAAGTGTAACATAAGTATGAACACAGTAAAATAAAAATAATCTAATTTAACAAGGCCTCCAAAAGTAATTGCGTTATTAATACGTTATAGTTAAAAACGTTGATAAGGGTAAACGAATGAAAAAATTAATAGTAATAAATAATAACTACTATAATCTAAAGAAGTGGAAAAAGATTATATGACTTACGGCATTGAAGATGACGCGGTAATGGAGAAGGAAAATTAGTTATAGTTAGGCATATTACATTCTACATATAGAATACAGAATGCTTATATGAGTTAGAAGAAAATACAACTTATTAAAACTATATATAAAAGAAGCGGGAGCACCGCTTCTTTTAACAAATCTAAATGAACGAGCTATTTCATCATTTGTTGTGTTTGCTAGTGTAAACATTTTCAGAAAGTATTGTACATCTTTCATTAGTTATAATATCCTATTTTAATTCTTCTAGAGTAGTCATATTTTAAAATCTTTTAGTCATAATATATCTTTATGCTTTTTGTTTTAATAGCTTAACATCATCTTTATCATGGAAAACTACGTTCTATTGTAAAGTCATTTTTGTCTCCTCGAAAATATGCTTTAGAAAATTCTATCCTTCTATCTTTATCGTCTTTGGCAATTGTCGTTATATAAAAACATGGTAAGCCTAATTGACATTCTAAATAAAAACTTAATTGATTATCAGCCATCATAATATTTAAATTTTTAGTTGTATAGCTAACTGTTACATTAAAACTATTTTCTAAAGTTTTATATATTGAGTTTTCAGCATTTTGACTACTGATACCAGGGGCTATATACCAAGGTATATAAGAAATTTCATATTGTACTGGAGAATTATCTATTTTACGTACTCTTTCAATTCGCTGAACAGGATCTCCAAGATTAATTAATAGCTGTTCTTGTAAAAAAATATCTGCTGGAATAACGTTTAAACTAATTAAAGTAATATCTGGGTTTTTACCTTGTAATTTTGCTTGCTCTTTAAATTGATGTGCTGTATATGAAAGTGTTTGCCGTGTTTTTTTTTCAGCTACGAAAGTTCCACTACCTTGTCGTTTTACTAAATAACCTTCTAGTACTAGTTGATCTAAAGCTTTCCGTATAGTAACACGACTAGTGTTGAACATTTCGCATAATTGATGTTCAGTTGGAATTTTTTCATTAATAGAATATTTACCATTCTCAATATTTTTAATAATTTGTTTTTTAACATATGCATATTGATATTTATTTTTATTCGTCGACATTTCTTCATTCCTTTTTCATTAATATATTTCTGAGTATACATCTTTAAAAATGTAAGCGATTTCTTTATTAGATATACTTTTCAAAAAAGGAGGTTAAAATATGTCATTAAAAGTAGTGATTATAGGAGGAGGTTCTAGTTACACTCCAGAAATTATTGAAGGTATTATCAATCGTTATGATCACTTTCCCGTAACTGATATAAGCTTAATTGATATTGAAAAGGGGTTAGAAAAATTAAAAGTTGTATTTTCATTAGCGAAAAGAATGATAGAAAATTCAAATAAACCAATCAATCTTACATATACTCTTGATAGGAAAAAGGCTTTACAAAATGCTGATTTTGTAACTACACAAATTCGTGTAGGTGGTTTAGCTGCACGTGAAAAAGATGAATTTATTCCTTTAAGTCATGGATACATTGGTCAAGAAACAAATGGTGCTGGTGGTATTTTAAAAGCTTTTAGAACGATACCAGTATTAATGAATATTGCAGACGATGTTCATAATATTTGTCCTAACGCATGGATTATTAACTTTACCAATCCAGCTGGAATTGTTACTGAAGCATTATTGAAGCATTCACCTCACAAGAAAGTGATTGGCGTTTGTAATATACCGTTGAATATGCGAAATTCAGTAGCAGAAATACTTAAAATATCACCATCAACCATTGAAATTGAATTTATTGGTATAAATCATTTTGTATTCGGAAATAAAGTCTAAGAAAATGGAGTAGATAAAACAAGTAAAGTTTTAAAAAATTATGGTTCTGTTGCAAAGTAAAAAAATATAGCTAACCACTAATTTATCATGTGAGTGTTCGCTTAACTTGCTAGCATGATGCTAATTTCGTGGCATGGCGAAAATCCATAGATCTGAAGAGACCTG
>Ga0079226_10000786_pt1 | contig 23255 bp, 15 predicted proteins | sample Poulit2014_FD_76345 | JGI IMG/M metagenome (GOLD analysis project Ga0079226, IMG submission 76345) | Agricultural soil microbial communities from Georgia to study Nitrogen management - Poultry litter 2014 | ecosystem: Environmental > Terrestrial > Soil > Agricultural land | place: USA: Georgia...
CTCCAACTGGGCAGACCCCTGGTATCTCGACGGGGCCGTGCCCGAGGACCGGGATCAGGACGAGCTGCTGGGGCTCATCGCGCCCCGGCCCTTCCTGCTGGCCGGAGGCGGTGACGGCGACGGGGTGCACAACCTGGAGCTGTTCCGCTCTGCGCGGCGGCGATGGCCTGAGGAGAAGGGCTTGGAGCTGCTGCTGCACGACGGTGGGCACCCTCTGCCGCGGCATGTGATGGCGGGGGTCCGGGAGTGGGTGCGGGAGCAACCGGGCTGATCCGGCCCAAGTCAGCACGCCCAGGTCCGTCCACAGGCCAGTTCCGTCGCCGGCGACAACCCGTGCTACCGGATTCCTTCCCGCACCAGACAGCACTGGTCCTCGTCTGAGCTGCCCTTTCGCGTGACGCTGCCGTTTCGCCCCGGGGATGCCGCCAGCTCCACCGGTACCAATTGCAGTCACGATGACTAGCATCGGGATTTCATGGGTGCGTGGTCCCGACCGGCGGACGGCATAGAGAAAGGTGCTCCTGACCTGGAATGATGCGGGGTCTTGAAGCTCGTATCGATCCACCGGAAGGAGCACCTTTCAGGTGGACGCTACCTTCGGCGGAGCACCACGCCTCGAAGGTCCTGCTGGACCTCGCGATCTCGCGATCGGCGGGGAAGTCGCCCGCGACGCCGACCTGTTGCGATGCGAGCCGGGCCTGTTCGGGCCCGTCGCCTCGGCCCCGACGATCTCCCGCACGCTGACCACGCTGGCCCAGGACGCCCCGGCGGTGATCGAGGCGATCTCCCAGGCCCGCCGCATCGCACGGGACCGGGCCTGGGCCCTGGCCGGTGACCGCTCCCCGGCCGCGCAGGCTGGCGCAAAGAACCCGCTAGTGATAGACCTCGACGCCACCCTGATCAACGTCCACAGCGAGAAGGAGCAGGCCGCACCGACGTTCAAGCGAGGGTTCGGCTTTCACCCTCTGTGCGCGTTTGTCGACCACGGCCAGTCCGGGAGGGGGCCCTCTCTATCGCCCTGCCCCCGGGCAACGCGGGATCGAACACCGCCAGCGATCACATCATTGTCACTCGCCAGGCCCTCGCCCAGCTCCCAGTAGGCCTGCTGGGCCGAGGCGGGCGGGGGTCGAAGAAGGTTCTGATCCGCACCGACGGGGCCGGCGGCACCAAGGACTTCATCCAATGGCTGACCAGGCGGCGTCTGGCCTACTCGGTCGGGTTCACCCTCGCCGCGGACACGACTGACCTGCTGAAACGCATCGACGAGGCGAAGGCGTGGACCCCGACCTATGCCAGTGACGATGACGGGATCCGTGACGGGCCTGGCTCGCGGAGCTGACCGGGCTGCTGGACCTTGCAGGCTGGCCGGAAGGGATGCGGGTGATCGTGCGGAAGGACCGTCCTCATCCCGGGGCACAACTGCGGATCACTGAACACGAGGGGATGCGGGTCACCGCGTTCGCGACCAACACTCCGCGCGGCCAGCTGCCCGTGCTCGGGCTGCGTCACCGTCGCCGGGCGCGTTGCGAAGACCGGATACGGAACGCCAAGGACATGGGCTTTGCGAAGTTCCCGCTGCAGTCCTTCGCGCAGAACCAGATCTGGTGCCAGATCGTCCAGCTCGCCTCCAGATCGTCCAGCTCGCCTCTGAGCTGGTCGCCTGGATGCAGACCATCGCCTTCACCAGCGACGACGCGAGGAGATGGGAGCCCAAACGACTCCGCGCGCGGCTATTCGAGATCCCCGCAACCCTCGTGCGGCGCGGCCGGCACAAGATCCTTCGCCTCGCCCAGCACGCCCCGGAAGCACTCACCGTCCTGACCGGCGTCAACGGGCTCCGCGCCGCCGTCACGCAGACCTGACCAGGCGAGCCCACGCGTCCCTACGACCGCCGCACCTCTCGGGAGTGGAACTCGACCGCCCGCAACGGACACTGCGACAGATCGTCACACCCACATGCCAGAATCAGCAACTGAACACCGGCAACGACGTCGGCCCACCCCACTCACGAACACGATGAAATATCGAGGGTAGCGTGGGGCACGTCGAGATCTTCCTGATGGACAGCTTGAGAACTTCCATCATCGGAAGGCCTCGACGTCTATCCCGGCACCGACGCGCCCACCAGCCACTCCGGCACCTACCCCCTCAACTGCGAAGAGCCGGTAATGGACGAGTTCGACGTGGTCGACATCGACGACTATTTCGGACGTAGCGTCGCTGCCAGGGGTGCAGCACTAGAAGGCGGATGGTGACGCCGGGGCATCTGCTGAGGCGGAACTAACCGCACAGGTTGATCACGTACTGGACAGGTAACTGGAGCTGTAAACTGCGCTGAGCACTCACGCCCGCAATCGGTGATCGAGTAGTCGATAAGGGATCGGTGGTCGCCCCACCTTGTTCGTCTGCTGCGGGGGCAGTTGCCAAGCGAGGTCGGCCGACACCAGATTCCTCAGGTACCGACGTGCGGTCCGTAGCGTGACGCCGAGCAGGTCCGAAACCTGATCGGCCTCGACGATCCTGGACTCCTCCCCCGCGTCGTCCAGGGCCTCCAGAATCTGACGCAGGATCTCCGTCTCTTTCGGTTCCCGCGAGTACAGTTCGACCGGAGCACCGGTCTCCTTGTCGAAAGGCATTCGTGTTATCGCCTCGTCCGGGCCGATCATGAACACTGGGTGATCGTCCGCTTCTGTGCCGCGGTCCGCGGCATCGTCGGCATTCGACTCGGCCTCCAGTACAGTCCGCCCGATTCCGATCCCGATATCCGGTTCGAAGCCGAGCGCCGTCCGTATCCGCTTCACGAAAGGCACGATGGACAGGTCGCGAGTGCCCGCCCGCAACGACCCCATGGAGACGAAAACCAGAATGCTGGTGTCGTCTCGCGGCAGCACGATGGCGTCCATGCGTCGAGCCTGGGGCAACAGTTCCCGCATCAGGTTCAATCTGAGCTCGACCAGCGACGAGTTGGAGCGCCCTTGACGACGCGGAATCAGCGTTTGCGGCAATCGCACTACAATAATCGCGACGCGCTCGTTGTCCAGGGAAGCCCCTCCGCCGACCAACAATGCCGTGTTCAGCGCCGTGCGCAGAGTCATCGCATCCGGTCGCATGATCACGGCCGGGATGCTGTGCTCGTGCAGTCTGTCCGCAACGGCTGGCAGTGTCGTGATCGCAGCGACCGTACGTTCTGCATCGTGCAGATCCCGATGAAACGTCAGGATATCATTCGTCGTCGCTGTCTCGCGGTACTCCATGACATGGACGCCGCTGCTGTCGACCGCGATCTCCTCGTAAGAGTCCCGAACCTCTTCCTCGGTCACGGAATCGATGCTCAGACGACGCAGGTCAAGCTGCTCGTGCAGGGTCGCGCGTAACAGCGCAGTGGGCAACGCGGGCCCGCCCGGCGGCACGAACAGTGCCGGCACAGCCAGTTCGCCTTGAGACATGGCGAGGTCGTACGACAACGGCCCTGAGAACAGGACCACATCGACGTCGTCGGCAATCTGCAGAGCCTTCTGACGTGCGCCTGGTGGAGTTTCAGAAACCGCACTCACCAAGCGGATCGAGGTGTCCATGCGTCCGGCCACCTGCGCCAGGCGCCGACCCGAGGACGCGGTACCGACGAACCCGACTCGCACCGACCTCCGTGGGCTGCTGATCCTGGGCATATCGTGCTCCTCGACTCTCCCGATGGTGAACGCCTCCAGCACTCTGACGGACGTAGCGCCCGTCGCCCACCGGAAGACCATGTCCCCTGGCCGGGGCGAATCGAGCGCTGCCGAGCTTCAGAGTACTGAGCGGCTCGCGACACCGATGCAATACAAAGCCGGGCCAGATCTCCTGTTTATCGGCCAGCAGGCGAGGCACCTATCCTGACGGTCCAAGCAAGAACACCCGGCTCGAGGTCGACCGCCAGTTCAAGGAACTGCCGCCCGTGCCGGACCACCGTATCGAGGGAGCCGCGGCCGTCGAGCTCGAACTCCTCGACAACAGACCCGTCGGGCACAGGGAGCAGGATCGCCGCCTGGGTGAGATGGGCACCACTGCGTGCGCGCACGTGCCAGCTCCCCTCCCTCTGCTCGACGTCGACGTCCACCGTGCGGCGGGCGCGCTCCCACGAGTTAATCTCCCTGCTCGTCCACCACTGCATCCCTCGTTCGCGGGCGAGACCAGCGACTTCCAGACACGAGGCCCGGGTCAACGGACGCTTCCGCAGATGCGGGCCGTGGTAGAGGAAATGCGCAACCCCGTGGTGCGCGAGCGCCGCCTCCAGCACCACGTCGCGAACAGCCACATGCCCGGCCCAGGCCAGATCCTGAGTGTGCAACGGGAGATTGAGGACATTCATCAGCCGGTTGCCAGCGTCCAGGTCACCCATGGGAAAGGTCACGTGAGCGGTCCCGAACGGGAACCCCACGGTGCCCTGCTTGCTCGGGCCCCGGGATTGGTCAATCTTGATGCCGAGCTGCTCGCACCAGCTGTAGAACTCGGTCCATCCTTCCCAGCGGGTGTAATGGTTCTTGTTGGAGACGATGTCCTCCTCACCCGTGACGGCTTGGGCCCAGGCGTACTGGGCCCTCATCTGCGGCCATCCCCAGGTAGCGAGGTCGGAGTCATCCATCGCGTTGTAGTGCAATGCGTTCTCGTGACCGGCGAGCGTGATCGCACGATGGAGATCGCGTCCGTACCCGCCGGGATGCACCTGGCACCAGGTGACCTTCACGTCAGCCTCGGCGAATGCCACTAGGGCGGCCAGGCCGTCCTCCACGTCATTGATGTCCGCGTCGTGCGACATGTGGGCGATGGCCGGGATCCCGGCAGGCCAATAAGACAGCCACGGAAGCACCTTTCCGCGGCTCGCGGTGGACTCCCACAACAGCTGGTGCAGAACGCTCCGCCAGTGGTCGGCGTGCGGTTCATGGAACACCGGGACGGCGGACGGCGGCGGGTAGGTGTGTTCGTAGTCGTCGCCCAGTTCCGGCTCCCCCGGTGGTATCGCCCGGTCGTCCTCGAGAGACAGTGCCATACCGTCCTCCGCCTTGAGGAGGCCGTCATCGATCGGAGCGGTGCCGTCCTGTGCCGGCTCGCCATCAGCGTGGACCGGGAATCCCTGCTGGATGCGGACCACGCTCTGCCACAGGTCGGGCCCCAGAGCCAGCAGCACACCGTTCCCGACAGATCGCCGGATGATGGCCACGGACCCGTCCGCCCAGGTCCCGAGGGAATCTGTGCCCGACTCGAGACGGTACCCAACACCCCCGAGAGCGTGCAGCGCAACGGGAGGACGCTGCGTCCAGATCTCGTTCGACGCAAACGTGACGTGACTGTCACCCAGCGTCGTGACGATATCGAGTCCGAATCTCTCTCCCAGCGTGCCGGGCGCGCCGACGATGAGCAAGGTGCCGCCCTGCTCGGTCCATTCATGCAACCGCTCGGCTGCTGTGTGATCCAGATTCTCCGTGGTCGACACCACTGCGGTCGTCGTCGCAGCGGTCAGACCGTCCGGCTCACACCAGAAGAAGGGTGTGCGCTGGTGTCCCAAGATCTCTTCCACATAAAGCCACCAGGCGTGGCGACCCTCTGCATGAGCACGGGCTGTGGCTCCGTCCGCACGGATGAGCGCGATGGAAGTCGTCATGACGCCTCCTTCGCCTGGTGTGAGCGCAGAGCGTCGCCGGCTGCGACCACTTTGCCGATCGCCCTGGCGATAGCGCGGGTCTGTTCCTCCGAGCCCAGCAGCATGCGCTGGGGAAGCCACAGGGTGTCGTGCGAGACGAGATCGGCAGCAGGGCATGCGGGTTCCGGGCGTGCCTGGCCCAGGCGAGCGGCGATCTGCCGGGCCTCGGTCTCCACCGCCTCGTTCCGATGCAGCGGGACGTAGCCCGTGGCCGCCTCTACTCCTTCGGCCCTGAGCGCGGTGACCGCCGCATCGCGAAGATCCTGCTGCCCCAGCGCTGGCACCCGCATCATGAACAAGTGGTGCCCATGAGTGGTCAGGTCCGAGTCGGCCGGATTGAGCTGGACACCGTCGATGCTGCGCAGCTCTGAGGTGAGGATCCCGGCATTGCGCTCACGAACCTCCTGGTTCGCGGGATGGTGATCCAGCTGCTGTCGCAGGAGCGCGGCCTGGAACTCCGTCAGACGCAGGTTGTAGCCGACGTCCTGATGCTGGTACCAGCCACCGCCCCGGACGCGGCCGACGTTAACCAGCGAGTAGAGACGGCCTGCGATATCTTTATCGTTCGTGGTGACGAGACCGCCCTCGCCCGCGGTCATGTTCTTGCTGGACTGGAAGCTAAACGTACCCACGTCTCCCAGGGCGCCGACAGGTGTCCCTCTGTATCGGGTGCCGATAGCCTGCGCGCAGTCCTCGACGATCGCGAGCCCGTGGTCACGGCCGATGCGCCGGAACGCATCCATGTTCGCGGCGCGGCCCCCCAGGTGCACCGGGACCACCGCGCGGGTGCGCTCGGTGATCGCCGCCTCCACGGCGTTCGGGTCGAGCATGTGAGTGTCCGGATCGATGTCGGCGAACACTGGGACCGCGCCGATGAACAGGGCGGCCGATGCCGTGGCGATGAACGTGTACGGGGGCACGATCACCTCGTCACCGAGCCCCAGGTCGCAGGCTCGCAGGGCGGCGACGAGTGCGAGCGTCCCGTTCGCCAGCGCAGTGCCGTGCGCGGCTTCCTGATAGGCGGCGAACTCACGTTCGAACTCGGCGACCACTGTTCCGGCAGTGCTGCCCCACTTCCCCGATCGCAGCACACCGAGCAGTGCTTCTTCATCACCCGATCGCGGCTGGGGCCAGGAGGGCAGTTCGCCGAGGCCGGCAAGTTCCGGCGTGCCTCCGTCAAGAGCAAGGTCGGACATCTATGTCTCCCTAGTTTCGGTCATCCGATTACAGGGATGAGAGTATCGACATAATTGCTAGGTGTCGATAGTCTGGGCGACGTTGACTCTGAACAATGACGTGAGGACTCTGATGACGACAGCACTCGCACTTCATGGCGGCACCCCGATCCGCACCCAGCCTCTGCCGAGCGTCTCCGATGCCTCCGGCCGCACTCTCGGCGAGGAGGAAGTCCAGGCTGCGGCGAGCGTGCTCCGCAGTGGTCGGCTCAACTCCACCGTCGGCGAGCAGACGGCCGCGTTCGAGCGCGAGTTCGCCGAATACATGGGAACCCGGTATGCCAGCGCGTCGAGCTCGGGTACCGCCGCCATTCACGCCGCGGTCGCTGCCGTCGACCCGAACCCCGGGGACGAGATCATCACCACCGGCCTGTCCGACGCCGGAACGGTGATGCCGATCATTGCCCAGAACGCTGTCCCCGTCTTCGCGGACGTCGACCCGAGCACGGGCAACCTCGAGGTGGAGTCGGTGCGAGCGGCGATCACCCCTCGCACACGTGCGATCCTCGTCGTCCACCTCTTCGGGGCACCGGCACCAGTGGCCGAACTCCGCGCACTCGCCGATGAGCACGGCATCGTCCTGATCGAGGACTGTGCGCAGGCCTACCTCACGCGAGTGGGGCCTGAGGGCACCCTGGCGGGGACCGTGGGGCACCTGGGATGCTTCTCCTTGCAGCAGACCAAGCACATCACTGCCGGTGACGGCGGCCTGACGATCACGAACGACGAAGGACTCGCTCGCCGGGCACGGCTGTTCGTCGACAAGGCGTGGCCGCGTGACACCGGCGAGCGCACCCACCTGTTCCTCGGCCTGAACTACCGGATGACCGGGATCCAGTCCGCCGTCGCGCGTGTGCAGCTCGGTAGACTCGCTGATGTCGTGTCCGCTCGGCGCGCGACCGCGAGTGTGCTGACGACCGCACTGGACGAGCTGGCCGGCCTCGAGGCCGCTCCGGCCGACGGGACCAGCTACTGGCAGTTCCCGGTCTTCATCGATCCTCAGCTCGCCGGCGGCGATGCTGCCCGCTACGCCGATGCTCTGCGAGCCGAAGGGATCCCGGCGAACGGCGGGTACATCACCCGACCGCTCTATTTGACCCCCGCGCTCGCCGAGCAGCGGACCTATGGCACCTCCGGCCTGCCCCTCACCGGAGCGTGGCAGTCATTCACGCCCGGACTGTGCCCGGCCACTGAAGAGCTCATCGGGAGCCGACTTCTGGTCATCCAGTGGAATGAGAACTACCTCTCTGACGACGTGGAGGACATCGCCACCGCCATAAGGAAAGTGCACGGAGCGTTCGTTGCTGAGACAGGTGCGGCAGCGCAGCGTGACTGAGAAGGTCACCTCGGAGCCCAGCGTCGCCAGCAGCTCTGTCCCGGCATCCGGGGCTGCCACGACCCTTCGCGCCGGTGTCGCGACCCGCGACATCACGCCTCACGGGGAGACCGTCATGTCGGGCTACGCGGCGCGGACGGGACCCTCCACAGGCGTGCACGATCCACTCTCGGTACGGGCGCTCGTCGTGGAACGAACCGCACTGGTAACGGTTGATGTCGTCGCCTTGCACGAGGAATTCTGCGCCCGCGTCAGGGAGGCGGCCGGACCCTGGGTCGATCACGTCGTGGTGCACGCGACGCACACTCACAGCGGACCGGGGAGCTGTCCCGGCCGGCTCGGTGAAGTCGTCGACCACGAGTGGCTCCAGAGCGTCGAGTCCGCGTGCACGGCGGTGATCGCGCAGGCGGCACGTTCCCGCACGACGGTCCGGATCAGAGCCGGATACGGTGACGATCCGCAGGTCGCCCGAAACCGGCGACGGCCCGACGGACCATTGGACACGGCTCTTCCAGTCGTCAAACTCGAGCGCACGGATGGCAGCCCTTTCGCGCTCGTCGTCTCCTACGCGTGCCATCCGGTGGTGCTGAGCACGGAGAACCGATCACTCTCGGCTGATTACCCCGGGGTCGTGCGCGAATGGCTGGAGGCGGACACTGGCGCTACCGTTCTGTTCGCGACGTCGTGCGCCGGAGACGTGAACACAGGGCACCCCGTATCCAAAGATTCCAAGGTTCCGGCCACTGGATCGAGAACATTCGAGCAGTGCGATCTGGTGGGCCGACAAGTGGCCGGCGCAGCGCTGCGCGCCTCCTTGCACTCCTCCACTGCGCCCCTCGTCGACGCGAGCACGTCCGCGGTGACTTTGCCGCTCGAACCACCGACGACTGCGGAGCTGGAACGCGACATCGCCCTCTGGGCTGAGGAGTCCGCGAACGCAACTCCCGAGCGTCGGGCGCTCTACGACGTCTGGCTGCGCTGGGCCGAGCGGACGCGCACATCCGAGCAGGCGGAGTGGGTGGCACGCGTGACTGTGTTCCGCTGGGGACCTGCCCTGCTCGTCGCACTGCCCGGGGAGCCCTTCAATCTCGCGTCGCGGGAGATCAGGCGCCGGTTGGAGGAATCCACGGGGGCGCACGCCGTGCTCGTGCTCGGGTACAGCGATGGCTGCCCTGGCTATCTCCCCACCGCCGACGAGTATCCACTGGGCGGGTACGAGGTCACTGAGGCACACCGCTACTACGGCATGCCCGGGCCCTTTGCAGCTGGGAGCCTCGAGGACTTGATCGATGCCGCTGCAGTTCTCGCTCAGGAGCTTCCCGTCGCATAGCGAAGATAAGAGCTGCGGCTCCGCAGTCACTTCGTGGGCCGATGAGTGTCCTAGCTGTTGCGGGCGAACACCACGTGCCGGGTGCTCACGCGCTGACCGAATACTCATCGGTCTCGCGGATCGCCGAACCCTCCGGATTCTCGGTCACCGTCAGGCTGCGGGCCAGAGTGGAGTCGACGATGCCGGTGTAGGTTGTGTTCTCGGCGATGACATGACCCGTGACATAGGGGGCTCCAGGTGAACCAGACCCTGTGCCGCCTGGACGCGTCCGTCGAAGCTTGCATCGAAGGCGTAGAGGAAGGTGTCGGAGGTCTAGGCCGCGCGGCCCAGGTAGGCGCCGCCGACGCTCACGCGCTCGAGGTAGACCCCGTAGCCGCCGCGGCTGGTCACGTTCTCGGCGACCTCGGAGGCGGTGGCGTCGAAGTAGCCGTCGGCGTTGACGATGACGGCTTCATTGACCGTGGAGCCGTTGATGAGGCGGTCGGCCCCGGCCATGACGCGTACCTGACCGTCGATGGTCACGTTATCGAGGACGCAGGCTTCGTCTGCGGCGACCACGAGGTCGCCGGGCACGGGCACGTCAGCGGCATCGCCGGGACGGTAGGTGGTCAGCTGGGCGGAGACGGTGGTCGCGCCGACGGCAAAGCCTGCGGAGGCCAGCGCCATGGTGGACAGGACGACCAGGGGTCGGGGGAGGATGCGCACCGTCGAGCTCCTTCGCTCGCCCCTTGCAGGGCATGGGGCTACCAGCGGTTGCACCGAAGACCGCACCCAGACGTGACCCAGGTCGCAACAGAATCGGCGGCGATATCGCCAGCCACGATCGATCGCCGCCTGGCCCCGGACCGGAAGAAGCTGCAGATCAAGGGCGCTCGGGCACAAAGCCCACCTTGCTCGAGGCACAGATCCTGATGAGGACCTGGGCGGACTGGGAGGAGGCCGAGCCCGGGTTCGACGAGATCGACGGCGTCGGCCACGAGGGCGGAACCCCGCTCCCGATACCCACCATGGCAAGGACCACAATGACATGACCGGCAGGAATCAAGTGCGGTAGCTCATCTGGTTCAACAGCAGCACCATGTGCTTCGGGTTGCCGACGTCGGTCCGAGTGTTGGTTCCGCTGGTCCACGAACCGTCGGCACGCTGTGATCCGACGCGGTCATTGATGTTGAGCTCTACGTGAGCGGTGTTGTCGACCGCACCGAGTGGTGTCACCAGCGGCTCGATCGCCAAGCGGAACGGCTTGTCGGTCTGCATCGTCCAGCCGATGATGCGCCCACCCGCAGTGTTCCAGTCCCTGCGGGAACGGTGGCGAGCCCAGTCGAACAGGCCGCGGGCAACGGCGGAACCGTACCCGGTGGGCTTGGAGCGGTTGACGACCCCGTACACGATGCTGCCGTCCGGCTCGATGAGCGAGCTGAGGTTTGTCGCGATGGCGTCACCCATCCGATCCGCTGCGATATCCGGCCGGCGTCGCAGGTAGGAACTGATCACCGAAAGTGCGGAGCCATCGATGTTGTAGATCTCGGCCGAGGTGTGGCCATCGTCGTCGATCGGCTCGCTCGTGCAGTACGGGATGGAAGCGCGGGTGCGATCGGCGTCGAGCCACTGCAGTCCGCGCTCGGAGTGCAGCAGGTAGTCCACGACGCGTCCTGCCGCATCGAGGTAACGAGCATCGCCGAAATGATCATGGGCGTCGAGGAACGCCAGAGCGGAGCTGATAGTGATGATCGCCATCGGCTCGCCGCGGGGATGGGAGCGGCGTTCCGGGCAGTCCGGGTAGTGTCCTGGATGGTCGTAGTGGCCGCTGCCGGCGCCGAAGGGCCAGGGGAATCCGAACCCGCCGTCGTCGCGTTGCGTCTTGAGCAGGAACTCCAGCGTGCGGTGAGCACGCTCGGCAAAGACCTCCTCCCCGGTGGCCCGGTGCATCCCGGTGTGCAGCTGGGCCAGATCGGCGTTCGCCTGGGGATCGGCCTGAGGGTCATCGGGCCACGTCGGATGGATCACCTGCATTCCGCCATCGCTGCCGACCAACGTCTCCAAGTAGTCGGCTCCCCGGCGGATCGAGTCGGCCGCCACCGGCGCGAAGGCCCGCTGTGCTTCATGATCAGGGCCTGACCAGCCGATGATGATTGGCCATGCCTCCACGGTGGTGAAGTCGTCGAGGTGCAGCGTTGTGGCGATCGCCGGTGTCCCTGATGGCGGTTCCCAGTCGATGCGTTCCAACCGGAGTTCGGCCACGTCGTCCGAGATCAGGAAGCCGAGCCGTTCAGCGTCCCAGGACGCCCCGTCAGAGTGGAGGATCACCCGCCGGCCGTCCGCTGTGCGGCCCAGATGGCGCCCGACGAAGGTGACCATCTGGCCGTACGCCTCAATGCCGGTGACACAGCCGGTCCCCGACTCGGCCACCAGCTTGACCGTGAGCACCTTTCCACGGCGAGTGTGCTCCAGAGCGGTGCCACCCACTGCTCTGACCGTCGCGTCCGCGGGCCTCGCCGAAGCGGTGGGCCAGGCAGCACCAGCGGTGCCGAGACCAAGGGCGACAGCGCCGGCAACGAGACGGCGCCTGGGGAGTTCAGGGACGAACATGGATACCTCCAAGGGGACCTTCAAGGACCGGTTTCTGATCCCGGGCATCATTCATCCCCCGGTACGATCCGCATCAGACCGGTGGCCTGGTGGCGGGTGTAGATATTGCCGTAGTCATCCAAGCTCAGATACGGCCCCGCGCCGTCATAGAGCACGTCGAGGTTGGGTTCGGCCGACCCGCCGTCCAACGAGCCAGCCGGATCGAACCCGAAGACCCGACCGCCGGCGTTGCCGTAGATCCTGCCGTCATCGGCCGTACGCATTTCTGCGTAGTAGCCCGGGATCCTTTCCCCTGGCTTGTGGTTGGGGAAGATCTCCTCGGTGTGGACCCACTCCAGGGTCTCGGGGTCCATCGCGAGCAGCCAGCCCTCGGCGTAGAACCACACGGTCCCCTCGTCGTCGGTTGCTGCGGCACTGACCGCACGCAGATCGGGAACCGGAAGCCCGATCTCGTCGACTTCGCCGGTGGTCTCGTCGAAGACCATCACGGTGGCTTCGCGCTGGAGCGGTAGGCCGTCCCAGCTGTAGAAGATGCTTCCGCCGCCGAATACTCGGTCCCGGCTGCCGGTGAGGGTGTCGATGGACTGGTGCCCGATCGGGCCCTCCAACGTGTTGCACTGTCCAGTCTCCGTGTTCAGCCATCCAAAGGCACCCAGGTCATGCCCGTAGCCAGCCTTGCTGCCGTAGTACAGGGGGCCTCCGGAACTGTGGAGTGCGTAGGGGCGATTCTGATTGGCGCCGATCTCGCACTCCAGCCTGGGGTACTCGTCATTGCGAAGTTCCTCGGCGGTGAACGATTCGATCGTCCCACCGGGGTAGTTGCCCTGATGGACGCGGCCCTCATGGGTGATCATCTGCTCGGCTTGACCGCCGAGATTGAACGATTCCTGTTCATCGTCGCGCATCGTCGCCACGCTACCGATCCCACCGCTGAGATAGCCGGCACTCCAGATCGACCCGTCCGGGCCGGTGGCCAGGCTGTTCACTCGGATGGCCACATCCGGAACGCCATCGACCTGTTCCGTGGTGATGTTCCCCGTCTCGACGTTGTATCTCGTCAAGAATCCGTACGAATTGAGCCCGACGAGGGTCTTGCCCGGCCATTGCGGGTCATCAAGTTCGACCACGTCCCAGTGCCGAGGCAGGATCTGACCGTCCACCCCTAAGCGGGTCTCTTCACCGGTCACCACGTTGTAGCTGAACAGTGGCCACCCTTCGAATCCGGCCTTGGTGTAGTAGATGTGGTCGTCAGCCACGGCGCTGGAGCCGGGGAAGGCCACACCGCGTATCTCGTCGACCACCTCGACCTGCAGCTCGCCGCTGTCGTTCCGGTCCACGTCGAGCAGCACCAGCCAGTCGTTGCCCGTGCTTGTCGAGTCTCCGGCCCACGCCATCACGTACCCGCTACCGGCTCGCATGTTGTACACCCACTGCGAATCCTGGATTTCCTCATCGAGTAGACTCGTCAGGTCCTCGCACTCGTCGGTGTCGATACTGCAGGCGAACAGGTTGGCCTCTGTTCCGGTGCCGACGTATACGGTCCGACTGACCTCGTCGTAGCCGAGCGCGCGAGAATAGTTGGCTTCTTCTGTCAGGGGCACGTCGCCGAGCACGCCGGTGAAGCCCTCCCTCTCGGTGAAGGTGTAGACGGAGGCCCCGGGGTAGCCGTCGGCCGGCTCGCCCCAGCCCCCGCCGTACGCATTGCCGTCCTCATCGAAAGCGACGTCGTAGGCGAAATTCCATTGCGGGATGTCCGGCTTTCCGGCATTGACGGCCTCGTCGTCGCCGGGGGTGTACAGCCACAGCCCGGCTTCGCCGTAGGTGCCGACGTAGACGGTGCCGGTGACCGGGTTCTGATTCACTGACCAGCCGCCGGTGACCCCGGGCAGCCGCACGGTACGGGTCACCTCGCCGGTAAGGACGTCGGTGGCGGTGAGAATGCCCGGGTCGTCCTCGCTGCCGGTGGCCATTCCCCAGACCACGTCGCGACCGTTCTCGTCCACGCCGACGTTGCTCGAAAAGATCTGGGGCCGCTGAACCACCTGCGCGCCCAGCTCGGTGTACTGGGCACTGAGCAACACGTTGTCGGCGTGCAGCTCACCGATCGCACCGATCTCCACCCGCACGCCGACGGCACCTTCCGGTGCGTCCGCGCTCAGCTTCAGCCGGTCGCTGCGGACGTCACGACCGGTGTGCTCGGCGTCGATGACCTGCTCGTCCGCATTAACCCAGTGCAGTCCGAGCCATGCGATTCTCGACGTGTTGACATCGGCCCAGATGGTGTAGCTACGCTCCGGCTCGATCTCCACCACGTCGCTGATCGCGCCCGCCTGCCGGCAGGACCGGTCGACATCGATCTGCAACGCCGCGGCGCCATCGCTGGACCACTCGTCGGTGGTCGACAGGACGTCGGCGCAGGTGTCTCCCGCGGCGGCGCCGTACCCGTCGGAGGCCGTCCAGCCGCTGAGCTCCTCTTCGAAGCTGTGATTCGTCACCAGGGCATCGCCGTCAGCGAGGGAGGGCTGGTTCCGGGTCTGAACGGGTTCCGGCGCGCCCGCGATCTGCTCCCGCGGCGGACTGAACACCGGGTCGTGGGGAGGTGAATCTCCGTCGGCAGGTGCGGGCGGAGTCTCGTCATCGGCGTGCGCGGGAACCGCACTCAATGGCACCAGTGATGCCGCGGCAAGCGCGGCTACGGCGAGCACTGCAGCCGGGCGAAGACGGTTCAGATTGCGTTTCATGGCAGTTCTCTCCCAGTCGCGTCAAGAAAGTTCGTGCTCACAGAGAGGCCTTCGTCCCGCCCGGAACCCTCGTTACCGTCCAGAAGAATTCATTCAGCTTCTCGCTAGGGGATGACGGCCTGCCTGCCGTGGACGGCGAACGGGCCCTGGTCGTCGGGCAACGGTCGGGCGACATGGATCCTCGGCTCTTCACTTCAGACCGCATCGGCATGCACCGGGAGGACCGCGTCGAGCAGCGTGCGGGTGTACTCGTGCTGCGGATTCGAAAAGATCTCGAAGGCGGAGCCGGTCTCCACCACCTCGCCCGAGCGCATCACAATCATCTCGTCGGCGAATCGCTCCACCACGGCCAGGTTGTGGGTGATTAGCATGATGGAGAATCCGAGCTCCTGGCGCAGTCCGTCCAGTAGATCCAGCACCTGCGCCTGCACGGAGGCATCCAGGGCGGAGGTGGGCTCGTCGGCGACCAGCAGATCCGGTTCAAGGGCCAGTGCGCGCGCGATGGCTACGCGCTGCTGCTCACCACCGGAGAGCTGGCGGGGGTAGAGATCGGCGTAGCCGTGCGGCAGCTGAACCCGATTCAGCAGCTCCAGCGCACTCTTGCGCCGGGATGCCTTGGAACCGACCCGGTGGATGCGAAGCGGCTCTTCGATGTTGGCGGACACGGTGTAGGCAGGTAACAGCGATCCTTCCGGACTCTGGAACACCATCTGCATCGACCGGCGCTGTTCGCGCAACTGCCTGCGGTTCATCGCCAGCAGGTCGCGACCATCGAAGCTGACATCGCCGCTGCTGGGCTCGATGAGACAGAGCATGAGTCGAGCCAGTGTGGACTTTCCCGACCCGGACTCCCCCACCACGCCCAGCGTGTGCCCGCGCCGCAGCTCGAAGGACACATGGTCGACCGCTCGGACCGGCCCCGTTCGGCCGGGGAAGTCCTTGACCAGATCCCGGGCGATGACCAACGGCTGCTCGGTCAGCTCCTGCGCTGCAGCGGCCGGACCGGGCTGAGCGACCTCTCTCGACTCCCGTCCGGACTCCGACTTCTGCGCCTCCCCAGGAATGGTCGCCTCCGGTGGGCGGATATCCATCGCGGAGTCGATCAGCATCTTCGTGTAAACGTTCGACGGTTCGGTCAGCAACTGACGCACGGGCGCCTGCTCGCGCACCTCGCCATGCCGCAGGACGACCGCCTCCTCGGCAAGATACCGGGCCACGCCCAGATCGTGCGTGATCATCACCAGGGACATGCCCTCGTCCTGCATGCGGGCCAGCAGATCGAGGATCTGCTTCTGGACCGTCACGTCTAGTGCGGTGGTGGGTTCGTCGGCGATGACCAGGCGGGGCCTGGTGATCGTCGCCATCGCGATCATCGCGCGCTGACGCATGCCCCCGGAGAGCTGGAACGGGTACATCTTCAATCGGCGTTCGGGCTCCGGGATCTCGACGTCCCCGAGGGCCTCGATCGCGCGCTTGCGGGCCTCCCGTCGCGTGCCAAGCCCGTGCCAGAGGATGGGCTCGGTAAGCTGGCGCTCCAGCGTCATCGAGGGATTCAGCGCGTCCATCGCGTTCTGGAAGATCATTCCGACCTCGCGCCCACGGATTCGTCGCAGCTGCGCATTGCCCGCGGCAAGCAGGTCGAGGGCATCGCCGCCCAGATCGAGACGGGCGTTCCCGGCCACAGTCGCGTTGCCGGGCAGCAGCCCAAGGACGGCGCGCATGGACACGCTCTTCCCGGACCCCGACTCCCCGATGATTGCCGTCGAACCGCCGTCGGCCAGCTGGAGGTCGAGGCCCTTGACCGCGTGCACGGTCGAGCCGTCGGGCATCGCGAAGTCAACGGTCAGATCGGAAACATCGAGCAACATGTGATTGTTCCTTCCGGAGGCGGTCAAGTTTCGTCCACGTCGAAGGCATCGCGCACGCCGTCGCCGATGAAGGTGAACGCGACCATGATGGCGACGAAGATGATCGTCGGCCACGCGATCAGATGCGGATGATTGACCACATAGGCATAGCCTTCGATGATCATCGCTCCGAGCGAGGGCGTCGGTGGCGCCACACCGAGGCCCAGGATCGCGAGGCCCGACTCCGCGAGCATGTTGGCCGGGATGCCGAAGCTCACGGTGACCAGGATCGGCCCCAGAGCATTGGGCATCATGTAGCGCATTACCAAGGAGAAGCCGCCCGCTCCCATGGACTTGCCGGCCTCGACGTACTCCAGGGTCTTCATCTTCATGATCTGTGCGCGCAGCAGACGGGTCTGCCCCACCCATGACGCGATCGTAAGCGCGAGAATGATTGCCCAGGTGGACCGGCCGAACACCGCCACCATCAGCACCGCAAGAAGGTAGCCGGGGAAGGCGAACATGATATCGGTGATCGCCATCAGGAACTGATCGACCTTGCCTCCCATGTATCCGGCGACCAGTCCGACGATGAAGGCGATGGCCAACGACAGGATCTCTGCAGCCAAGGCGATGAACAGAGCGGTCCGGATCGAGTACACCACTCGGGAGAACAGATCCCGGCCCAGGGGGTCGGTTCCCATGATGTGGCCCTCGCTGAATGAGGGCAGCAGCTCGTCACCGGGGTGGAGAGTGGCATACCCATACGGTGCGATCAGCGGCGAGGCCAGCGCGATGATCGCCACCAACACGATGAACACCAGGCTGCCGAGGGCGAGACGGTTGCGCAGGAATCGTTGCCATCGGCGCCTCCACTCGCTGATGGTCCCCGAATCGGCCGACGCCGACGCAGTGTTCTGGAGATTCTCGTGGTCTTCGACCGTCGTCATCAGATCGCTCCCCTCGTCGACGAATCGACAGCCGTCGCCGCCGGTTGTTCCGCGTCGAGCTCATCCGAGCTGGCCTCGTCCGCGTCGCGACGTCGCGGGCCTTTCGAGACGAGCCCCATATCCGCTCTCACGCGTGGGTCCAGCGCTGCGTAGGAAAGATCGACCAGCAGGTTCATGATCATCAGCAGGGCGGCGAAGAACAGCGTGCTGCCCATCAACAGCGGCATGTCACGACTGACCGCCGCCTCCGTAAAGTAATGGCCCAGCCCCGGAATGCCGAAGATCTGCTCGACAAAGATCGTGCCGGTCGCTAACGAGGCGAACATCGGTCCGACGACGGTGACCAGCGGCATCAGGGAGTTGCGCAGCACGTGCTTGGTCAGAACCACGCTCTCACGACCGCCTTTGGAGCGCGCCGCGACCACGTACTCCTGGCGGAGGTTCTCGAGCATCGAGGACCTCACGTGCCGGGCGAGGATCGCGATCGGGGCGACAGCCAGGGCCAGCGTCGGCAGCACCACGTTCGCAGGACCGCTCCACCCGTAGATGGGAAGAATCCCCAGCCCGACGCCGAAGATCAGCACCAGCACCAGACCGGCGAGGTAGTTCGGCAGACCATTGCCGAGCGTGACGACGAACATGGTCCCCGAGTCGAGGATGGTGCGACGCCGCACTGCAGCGAGGATCCCGATCGGGATCGCGACACCGACGGCCACCAGCGTGGCCGAGACCGCGAGCAGTCCCGATATGGGGAAGCCCTGTGCAATGATCTCCTCCACCGTGAGATGGCCGTAGCGATAGCTGGGCCCCATGTCGAAGGTGACTGCGCCGACCATGAAGTTCGTGTACTGCTGCCAGACCGGCACGTCGGTGCCGTAGCGGGTAGTCAGCTCCTGCCGGGACTCGGCAGAGGCCTGCCCTGCCAGAGATACGTCACCGCCCCCGGCCGATTGGATACTGGCGAAGTCACCGGGCGCCGCCTGCAGCAGCCCGAAAGTCAGCAACGACACGACGAACAGGCTCAGCACCAGCCTGAGCAGTCGCCGGCCGATGAACATGACGAGTTTCATCGACATTCCTCTCGCTCGTCCCGGTCGACGTCATCACGCGTCGACCGTGAGAGACTTGAAGTAGTGGCCCTCCGGCGAGGCACGAGGGTGCATTCCGCCGATCCGATCCGCGGTCAGCCACGCCTGCGCACCCCAGGCGAGTGGGACGGTGTAGGCCAGTTCCTCCCGCAGCAGTGCGGCGTCAATGAACGCACGGGCGCGCTCGTCCTCGTCGAGGATCCCCACCGCCTCGTGAGCCATGCGCGCGTACTCCTGCGCCTCCGCGGTGGATTCCGTGGACAGGATCTCCTCCACGCGGGCGGAGAGCTCGGGCCCCTCGAGACTCTCATCCGCCTGCACCGCCTGCAGTTCCTCGAAAGCCCCGTACGGCAAGGAGAACTGCCGCACGTGATCGGCACCGAAGAGGTCGAGGATCCAGCTGAGCATGGTCGACATCCCACCGAAAGAGCCGAAGTAGTAGCTCATCACCGACTCGTCCTCCACCGGCTGCCACCGGGTGTCCACGTATACCCCGGATTCCACCACGTCGATCGTCACGTCGATCCCGAGAGCCTCGATGAGGCCTTCCTGCATGATCTGCAGCATGGGCGTGTCATAGCCCGCCAGTATCCGCAGGTTGGGCATGTCGTCGAGCACGCCGGCCTCCTCCAGCAGTGCACGCGCTCCGTCCACGTCGTACGGGACTGCCAGCTCGTCGCTCCATCCGGGCACGCTGTCAGGGATCAGACTGCCGCCCGGCTCGAGCACCGGATCGGAGGCGGCAATTGCTTCACGGTCGATCGCCATCGAGATGGCCCGACGAACCCTCTGATCCTGGATCGCGGGATGCCCACCCCACATCGTCTGCAGATAGAACGTGGTGTAGCCGTCCACGCGGCTGACGGCCTCCTGGAGCTCTGGATCACCTGCCAGCGTCGGACCCTCCACCTTGACGATGTCGAGCTCCCCATTGCGGAAGGACAGCACGTTGGTGGGCTCGTCCCCGCCGATCTGCAACGAGATGCGGTGGATCTGGACGTTGTCCGCATCCCAGTACTCCGGATTCGACTCCATCTCGAGGAGAGTATTGGGTTTCCAGGTCGTGAGCAGATATGGACCGTTGCCCACCCAGTTCTCCGGCTGCATCCAGCCTTGGGCGTCGGCTTCGACCGAGGCCTGGTGCAGCACGGTCATCGAGTAGTGGCTCATGTTCAGCAGCAGGTCGGGATTGGGACTGTCCAGCTCGATCACCACGGTGGCGTCATCCGGCGCGCTGATGCCGACCTCGTCCCAGGAGTCAATGGCACCTGCCTGGAAATCGGCGGCACCGACGATCCCCATGCTGGGCAGGTAGCTCGCGGCTCCGGTGGTGTATCCGCTGCCGGCCCCCGTCGGACTGAGCATGCGCTGGAACGACCACATCGCATCGGCCGAGGTGATGGGATCGCCATTCGACCAGATCGCCCCTTCACGCATATGGAAGGTGTATGTGAGCTCGTCCTCGGAGACATCCCAGGACTCGGCCAGCGCGGGCACCACATCCGTCCCGTCCTCGGACTGCATCAGCAGCCCTTCCATCAGCCCCGCAGGGAGGATGTACATACTCGAGTTCACATAGTGCGGATCGAGGTCCTCGATATCCCACATGGTCGCAATGGTGATCGCAGGCCCCCCCGCTCCCCCGCCGCTTCCGCCCCCGTCGTCGCCAAAGATGGTGCAACCGGTCGCGAGCAGTCCCGCTCCCCCGACTCCTGCACCCAGCACAAGTCGCCTGCTCACTGAACCCGTACCCTGCGTCACTGCCATGGTGGTCACCTTTCCGATGCCGTCGGCCTCATCGCCCGGAGCGTCTTCGCCCCGCAGACTGCAATCGCTTTCTCACGCCATCGTGTCGCTCGTCACACACGATGTCAAGACCCTACGGCAACCGATTGCAGGCAATGCTCGGGGAGTGACCGGATCGTGATCCGACGGCGGCCGGTCTTTCACGTCCCGCACGTGCCCACGGCCTGCGGCGTGTACCGGACCTGATCGTCCCGGACCGCAACCAGATCCCGTGCTCAAACTGCGAGTTCGGGAGTGATAGCTGCCGTGGAAATGGCTGTTCACTCACTGACCGAGAGCGACTTGTAGTAGTAGCCCTCCGGGGAAGCACGGGGGTGCAGTCCGCTGACCCGGTCTGCGGACGCCCACATCTGCGCGCCCCAGACCATGGGGATGGTGTATGCCATCTCCTCGCGCAGCAGTGCGGCGTCAATGAACGCCTGGGTGCGCTGGTCCTCGTCGAGGATCGTCACCGCCTCGTTGGCCATGCGCGCATAGTCCTGCGCCTCCGGGGTGGATTCCGTGGACAGGATCTCCTCCACGCGGGCGGAGAGCTCAGGGCCCTCGAGACTCTCATCCGCCTGCACCGCCTGCAGTTCCTCGAAAGCCCCGTACGGCAAGGAGAACTGCCGCACGTGATCGGCACCGAAGATGTTGAGGGTCCAGTTCGGCATGGTCGAGATCCCGGCGAAAGAGCCGTAGTAGAAGCTCATGGACGACTCGTCCTCAGCTGGCTGCCATCGGGTATCCGCGTTCACACCGGCTTCCAACACGTCGATCGTCACGTCGATCCCGAGAGCCTCGATGAGGCCTTCCTGCATGATCTGCAGGAACGGATTCTCGAAGCCCGCCTGGATTCGCAGGCCGGGGAGATCGTCGAGCACTCCGGCCTCCTCGAGCAGAGCGCGGGCTCCGTCCACGTCGTACGGGACTGCCAGCTCGTCGCTCCATCCGGGCACGCTGTCAGGGATCAGACTGACACCCGGCTCCAGACCGGGATCGGACGCGGCGAGCGCCTCACGGTCGATCGCCATCGAGATGGCCCGACGGACCCTCTGATCCTGGATCGCGGGATGCCCACCCCACATGCTCTGCAGGTAATGGGTGGCGTAGCCGTCCACCCGGCTCAGAGCCTCCTCGAGTTCCGGATCGCCCGCCAATGTCGGACCATCCAACCCGACAATGTCCAGCTCGCCCCCGCGGAAGGAGAGCACATTAGTGGGCTGGTCCCCACCGAGCTGAATCGAGATCCGCTGGACCTGGACGTTGTCCGCATCCCAGTACTCCGGATTCGCCTCCATCTCGAGTACGGCTGTGGGATCCCATTGGGTGAGCAGATACGGACCGTTGCCCACCCAATTCTCCGGCTGCGTCCATTTCTGCGCGTCGGCCTCGACGGAGGCCTGGTGCAGCACGGTCATCGAGTAATGAGTCATGTTCAGCAGCAGGTCCGGATTGGGATTGTCCAGCTCGACCTCCACGGTGGCGTCGTCCGGCGCGCTGATGCCGACCTCGTCGAAGGAGTCGAGGGCGCCGGCCTGGAAATCAGCAGCGCCGCGGATCCCCATACTGGGCAGATAGCTTGAGGCTCCGGTGGTGTATCCGCTGCCTGCGCCCGTTGGACTGAGCAGGCGTTCGAACGACCACATCGCATCCGCCGAGGTGATGGGGTCGCCGTTAGACCACGTCGCCCCCTCACGCATGTGGAACGTGTATGTCAGCTCGTCCTCGGACACGTCCCAGGACTCCGCGAGAGCGGGGACCACGTCCGTCCCGTCCTCGGACTGCATCAGCAGCCCTTCCATCAGCCCAGCAGGAAGGATGTACATGCTGGAGTTCACGTAATGGGGATCGAGGGCATCGATCGCGGCGGTGGTGGCGGTGGTGATCGCCGGACCCTCGGCCCCTCCCCCGCCGCCGTTCCCGCCCCCGTCGTCGCCGAAGATGGTGCAACCGGTCGCGAGCAGTCCCGCTCCCCCGACTCCTGCACCCAGCACAAGTCGCCTGCTCACTGAACCCGTACCCTGCGTCACTGCCATGGTGGTTACCTTTCCGATGCCGTCGGCCTCATCGCCCAGAGCGTCTTCGCCCCGCAGACTGCAATCGCTTTCTGTGCGACAGGATGGTTCCGTCTGCACATGCTGTCAACCAGATCACACCGCCAATCGCCGAGTGAGACCCAACGGTGACCGGATCGTTACCCGGCTCCCAGCGACCTCAGCCCCCGTACAGCCCTTCACCACCGCGCCACCGTACCTGCCCGCCATGCACGGCGACCAGCTCGGGCGATCGCGCTGCGAGGTCCGCACTGGCCCCAGGCGCGAACTGGCGGCTGTTGTACTCGACCTGGGGCCAGCTCGCCTGCACGGAGGCGGCCAGGCCGAGGGAGTGCTCGAGGGCTACGTCGACGGTGGTGAGGTCCTGGATCGCGATCTTCATCCCCAGAGCGCGGGCGGCCCCATAGGTGACCATCGCGTGGCTCTGGCCCTTGACCGCCTTGATCACGACGCCGGACCAGCCTTGCGCGCGCAGCTCGAGCAGCTGCTCGAGCCGGGAGTAGCCCTCGTCCAGCAGCACCGGGAATCGCCGCGTCAGGCGTCCCATCTGCTCCGGGTTCGAGCCCTGGTCGCGCGGGAATGGCTGCTCGATGTAGGTGATGGCATCTCCCGCGCCAGGA
>Ga0079226_10000787_pt1 | contig 23250 bp, 20 predicted proteins | sample Poulit2014_FD_76345 | JGI IMG/M metagenome (GOLD analysis project Ga0079226, IMG submission 76345) | Agricultural soil microbial communities from Georgia to study Nitrogen management - Poultry litter 2014 | ecosystem: Environmental > Terrestrial > Soil > Agricultural land | place: USA: Georgia...
ACATAATATTATTACTGTAACCTGTATGGTGTAAAAGAAGCTAGCCCTCCCCTAAAGGATAGACTAGCCGTTGCTGTACAAATACCTCGCATCACACTGGATAAATACCATGCTTTCGCTCGGTAAATGAAACATCTTTGGTTTGATAGAGCGCAAATCTTGTTGACAATTCTTTCCGTATATTATTCGGATTAATAATATCATCAACAACCATTTCGGAAGCTAGATGATACACATCGATATCTTCTTTGTATTCTTCCTGTTTTTCTTTGATAAATGCTGCCCTGTCTTCTTCTGGTAATTGAGCAATTTTATTAGCGTAAACGGCATTGACGGCAGCCTCTGGCCCCATAACTGCAATTTGTGCAGTTGGAAATGCTAACGTAGCATCTGGTTCGAATGCTGGACCAGCCATCGCATAAAGGCCTGCCCCATATGCTTTTCTTACTACCACTGAGATTTTAGGAACGGTCGCTTCACTCATCATGGCGAGCATCTTCGCACCATGTCGAATGATCCCTTGCTGTTCTACTTTCGTACCTATCATAAAGCCCGGTACATCCATTAAAAATACTAACGGTATGTTGAAAGCATCGCACAACTGAATAAACTTAGCAGCCTTATCTGCCGAGTCAGGGAATAATACACCGCCTTTAACACGGGATTGGTTCGCAATGATTCCGACTGCTTCTCCTTCTATCCTGCCTAAACCAGTAATCAGTTCCGGAGCAAATAATTTTTTGATTTCAAAAAAAGTATCTTCATCGACGGTTCGCTCAATCAAATCGTACATATTGAAAGCGGCGTTCTGATTTTCCGGTAAAATGTCAGAAAGAGATTTATCAAATGATTTAGCTGCTTTTGCCGTAATTTGAGGTGGTCTTTTGTTATAGTTAGCAGGAAAGTAGCTTAAATAACGTTTGGTATAATGAATTGCTTCTTCTTCGGTTGAAGCTAATACATCGCCGCAACCTGACGTGGAGCAATGCATTTTTGCGCCGCCCATTTCCTCTAAACCTACTTTTTCTCCAATAACCATTTCGGCCATTCTCGGCGACCCTAAATACATGGACGCATTGCCATCTACCATGACAACAATATCACAAAATGCTGGAATATAAGCACCTCCAGCTGCAGAAGGTCCGAATAACAGGCAAACTTGCGGTACTCGTCCTGACATCTTTATTTGGTTATGAAAGATACGACCTGCACCGCGTCTGCCTGGAAACATTTCTACTTGATCGGTAATCCGCGCTCCAGCAGAATCAACTAAATAGAGCATCGGCACATTTAACTTTAAAGCGGTTTCCTGGATTCGAATGATTTTCTCTACTGTTCTTTTCCCCCAAGATCCTGCTTTAACGGTAGAATCATTGGCCATGACGCAAACCGTTTCTCCTTGTACTTTGCCAATACCGGTAACGACACCATCCGCAGGTAAGTCACCTGCTTGGTTGTTAGCAAAAAAAGCATCTTCGATTTCCACATCATCGTCTAACAACAAGGCCAGACGTTCGCGTACAAACATTTTTCCTTTTTCTTGATTTGCATCATGATATTTCTCTTTTCCTCCTTGCAGAATATCATTAGAAATATCTTTTAATTTGTCAACATAGTCCATATAGGAAGCCTCCTGTTATTTCCCTTGATAATCAGGTTTTCTTTTATCTCGAAAAGCTTGTAATCCTTCTTCACGGTCTTTCGTATGAATCGTTTCTTGATAGCATAAATTTTCAATTGCTAGTCCACTATGTAAATCTACTTCTATTCCGTCATTGATTGCCTGCTTGGCCCGGCGTACAGCGACTGGACCATTAGCAGCAATTTTTTTCGCCATTTCTTGAGCTTTTTGGAATACTTCTTCCGGTTCAGCTGTTTCTTCCACTAATCCAAGAGCTGCTGCTTCTTTCGTTTTAACCAGCTGCGCAGTAAAAATGAGCCGCTTTGCCTGTCCGCCGCCAATCAAACGAGCTAATCGCTGCGTCCCGCCGGCTCCTGGAATAATAGCGAGTGAAGTTTCCGTCAGCCCCATTTTTATTTCTTCAGAAGCGATACGAATATCACAGGCAAGCGCTAATTCCATACCTCCTCCGATGGCAGCACCATTCATGGCTGCTATCACTGGAATAGGAAGCTCAGCCATCCGGTGTATTGTCTTCCCGATTAAAGCAACGGTTGATTTTACTTGTTCCTCTGCCATTCCTTTTCTTTCTTTTAAGTCAGCGCCCGCTGAAAACGCTTTTTGACCACTGGCTGTCATAATCACCACACGGATGTCCTGGTTTGTTTCCAGTTCATCCAATATGCGATTCCATTCTTCTAGTAAATGTAATGAAAATGCATTCATCACATCAGGACGATTAAGCCTGATAACACCAATATGTTTATCTTGTATTTCAAATAAAATGGGCTTTTCCATCTTTTCGCTCCTTTACTGAGTGAGGTTATTCAATGACTGCTATAATATCTCCCTCGTTTAAAAAAGCTCCTTCTTCTACGTTAACGCTTTGAATTTTGCCGGATTTGGGAGAAGGTAATGGGATTTCCATCTTCATGGATTCCATAATTCCTACATCTTCCCCTTCCTCAATTTGGTCGCCTTCTTTGACTAATAACTTCCACATACTTCCTGCCATGCTTGCTTTTACTTCATTCATTTGATCTTCTCCTTTATTATGTTTTTCTAACAACCTAAGTTTCTGGCGATAACCATCCGCTGAATCTCGGAAGTGCCTTCACCAATCACTAATAATTTGGCATCTCTTAAATATCTTTCCACTTCGTATTCACGCATATATCCGTATCCGCCATGAATTTGAACAGCTTCTTCCGCCGCTCGAACTGCCGTTTCTGTAGCGAATAATTTAGCATACGCTGCTTCTTGAGAAAAAGGTTTTCCATTATCTTTTAACCAAGCAGCCTTCATGACCATATTTCTCGCTAATTCCACTTCCATCGACATGTCAGCAAGTTTAAATTGAATAGCTTGAAAGGAAGCAATTGGTTTATTAAATTGTTTTCGCTCTTGTGCATATTGTAAAGCTCGGTCAAGGGATCCTTGAGCAATTCCTAATCCTAAGGCAGCAATCGAAATCCTGCCACCGTCAAGTGTAGACAAAAATTGACTAAATCCTTTAGCTGGATCACCAAGCAAATTATCTTTAGGAACACGAACATCTTCTAAAACAATTTCAGCTGTATCGGATCCACGAACTCCCATTTTGTCATAATCACTGGTAATCGTAACACCGGGAGTATCTGTCGGTACAATGATTGCCGAAATAATCGGACGGCCATTCTCTTTTTTGCCGGTCACTGCTGTTACAATGATAGATCTAGCAAAAGAAGCGTTCGTAATAAAGCATTTTTCGCCATTGATAATGTACTCATTTCCATCTTCTATTGCAGTTGTTTTGGTTCCTTGAGCATCAGAACCGGCATTGGGTTCTGTTAATCCAAAAGCTCCTAATGATTTACCTTTGGCTAACGGCACGAGATGTTCTTCTTTTTGTTCCTCGGTTCCAAACGCATAAATCGGAGTAGCCCCCAAAGAAACGGCTGCTGCATAACTAAGTCCCGTACTGCCGCAGACTCTTCCTACCTCTTCTACAGCAATAGCGTAGGAAACGGTGTCAGCACCAGCGCCGCCATATTTTTCAGGAAACGGCAAGCCTAATAAACCTAGTTCGCCCATTTGCCGAAACGTATCTTCAGGGAAAGTCGCCTCTTTGTCAATAGATATCGCCTGTGGCTGTATAACATTCGTTGCAAAATCTTTTACCATATTACGGATCATTTTTTGATCTTTTGTAAATGAAAAATCCATTATGTCCCTCCTATGTACGAAACTGCTAATATGTATGAAAAAATAAACGTTATTTTCGGTACTTCGACTGCAGTTCTTTTAATCGGTAATATATTTTGGCTAATCGTTGTTCGTCTCCAGCCTCGTTTGGCTCATAAAACGTTTTGTGCTGCAGTTCTTTTGGCAAATACTCCTGATACACCCACCCATTGGGATAATGATGAGGGTATTTATAACTTTCTCCGTGACCGAGTGATTTTGCACCTTGATAATGTGTATCTTTCAAGTGATTAGGAATATCATATGTTTTACCTTTTTTCACTATATGCGCCGCTTTATCCAACGCTTTATAAGCAGAGTTGGATTTCGGAGACAAACAAAGCTCTACGACGATCACAGATAAAGGAATCCTGCCCTCGGGAAGTCCAAGTCTCTCCACCGAATCGACGACTGGTAAGACACGGGCACATAACTCAGGATTGGCTAAGCCAATGTCTTCATACGCAATCACCAGCAGCCGGCGACAAATCGAGATAATGTCTCCTCCTTCCAATAAGCGCGCTAAATAATATAAGGCTGCTTGGGTATCGCTTCCACGAATACTTTTTTGAAAGCCTGACAATAAATTATAATAAATGTCGCCCTTCTTATCATGGTTCAGCCCTTTATTTTCAATGCTTTGGTCAATAACAGCCTTTTCCAGAACAATCTCTTGTTTTTCATTTTGGCGGGAAGCCCACATGGAGTCCTCCAAAATATTTAAAGCAGTTCTGGCATCGCCTGTCGCCTGTGCTATATGGGTCAGCACATCTTCCTCAAATTGAAATGTGTAATGACCTAAACCATTTTCTTTATCTTTAATCGCATGTTGGAGGAGTGCTATCACAGCTGGCTCATCCAGCATTTTTAATTCTTTAATTTGACCGCACCGTGATCGAATTGCATTGTTGACGCTGTGAAAAGGATTTTCAGTTGTAGCACCAATTAGCGTAAATACGCCTTCTTCTATCGCCCGTAATAATGTATCCTGCTGGCTTTTATTAAAACGGTGGATCTCATCTATAAAAACAATCGCATTTCGAGTCATGCGCGTTTCGCTAATAACTGCTTCGACATCTTTTTTTCCATCTGACGTAGCATTCAGCGCATAAAAATCTTTTTCCATTGTTCCTGCTAACGCGAAAGCCAGCGATGTTTTCCCGGTTCCTGGAGGCCCGTACAAAATCATCGAAGGGACGTGCCCATTTTCTATCATCTTATATAACGCCGTGTCAGGTCCAATAACATGGTCTTGCCCAACGACCTCTTCAATTTTTTTCGGGCGCATCCGATATGCTAAAGGTTCATTTCGACTCATGAAGATTTCTCCTTATTTCAAGCTTTCCATCCTTTTTAGCATATCATAAATCGAACATTAATTCTATTTCATTCTTCAATTGCTTTTCTCATGATTTATTTTTCGCAAAATGAAATGTATTCTCTTCAAAAGGAAGAAAATACATTTGGACGTAAAAATACATTAATCCCAATAATGCCGTCATACTTCCATTTTGATCCCGCTGTTTGCAGGTGGGTGTTCTGCTCTATAATTATGATTTTTACGAACAATCTGTAAATCAGATTATAAGAAAAATAAATATCTTATAGAAACGCTAAACTCCCTTATAATTGGTGTTCGGTCAAAATGTTTGGTAACAAACACTCCAGGATTAATGATTTTCTATATTTAGATTAGCATATGTAAGCGCTTTAATCAAGAATAAACTTTTTTACGTCATAACAGTTACCGCGTATTTTCTGATATGCCCCGGTATACCTCCTGTTTTCGCAAAAATGCTGACTTGTTCTATTCTTTTACATGAAAATATTCATATGCAGATTAACATAAAAAAGCACTCCCTTATGATCAAGGAAGTGCTCCTTTATCCACTTTATTCTTTTTTGGCTTTTTTCATACTGCGGATGGATAATTCTTCCAACTGCTTATTGCTTACTTCAGCAGGTGCATCTGTCAGTAAATCAGAGGCTGATGCTGTTTTAGGGAATAATATAGTATCACGAATATTGGTTTTATTAGCTAAAAGCATCACAATTCTGTCCAGACCAAATGCAACGCCACCATGAGGAGGTGCTCCGTACTCCAATGCTTCTAATAAGAAACCAAATTGTTCTTCACTTGCTTCTTTTGTAAAGCCCAATGCTTCAAACATGTCTTCCTGGATTTTCTTATCGTATATTCTTAGAGATCCGCCGCCAAGTTCATATCCATTCAATACGACATCATATGCATTTGCACGAACGGATTTTGGATCTGTCGTTAATTTATCTACATCTTCATCTACCGGAGAGGTGAATGGGTGATGAGCAGCTGCATAACGTTTGCTTTCTTCATCATATTCCAACAGCGGCCAATCAACGACCCATAAAAAGTTGAATAAAGATTCATCTATTAAATCTAAATCGTGAGCAATTTTTTGACGTAACGCTCCTAAGCTGTCATGCACAACTTGACTTTTGTCAGCTCCGAATAATAACAAGTCACCATCTTCGACATTTGCTCGTTCATAAATCTCTGCTTTCTCCTCCTCAGAGAAAAATTTTGCAACAGGGCCCGTCATATCTCCGTCCGCAACTTTTACCCATGCTAATCCTTTAGCACCGTAAGTAGCCACATACTCTGTCAGCTCTTTATCGATGTCTTTGCGTTTAAATCTGTCTGCATTTCCTTTTACATTGATTAACGCAACTTTACCTCCACTGTTGGCAGGGCCGCTGAATACTTTGAAGGAACTGTCTTTTAGAATATCGGTCACCGTGATAAGTTCCATACCAAATCGTGTATCCGGTTTATCTGAACCATAACGCTCCATCGCTTCATCATAACTGAGACGAGGGAAAGGCAATGTTACGTCTTTATTTAAAACATCTTTCATCATTTTCTGTAACATTTCTTCCATCATTCTCATAATTTCTTCACTTGATAAAAAGGCCGTTTCTATATCAATTTGGGTAAATTCCGGTTGACGATCCGCACGTAAGTCTTCATCCCGAAAACAGCGGGCAATTTGATAATAACGCTCAAAACCGCTCATCATCAACAGCTGCTTAAATAATTGCGGAGATTGCGGCAGAGCGTAAAATTCCCCCGTATGGACGCGGCTAGGTACTAAATAGTCACGTGCTCCTTCTGGTGTGCTCTTTGTTAGAATTGGCGTCTCCATTTCCAAAAAGTCATGATTATCCAGAAAATCACGAATCGATTTTGTTATTTTATGACGAATTTGGAATGTCCGTTGCATATCCTCCCGCCGTAAATCAATGTAGCGATGCTTCAATCGTAAGTCTTCTGATACATCCTGCGCTTCATGGATAAGAAACGGTAAATTTTTAGATTTATTGATTACCTGAATCGACGAAATCGTCACTTCGATGTGGCCGGTATCCAGATTGGGATTCACGGTTTCTGCATCCCGCTCGATGACTTTTCCTTCTGCTTCAATCACATATTCACTTCGTAAGGATTCAGCAATCTCTAAGGCTTCTTTCGAATAGTCCGGGTTAAAAACAAGTTGCACAATACCGGACTGGTCTCGTAAATCGATGAAAATGAGTTCCCCTAAATCCCGTCTGCGATGTACCCAGCCTTTTAGAGTCACTGTCTCATTTACATTTGCTTCGCGCAGATGTCCTGCATGTTGACGTTCTGCCATTTATACCTCTCCTCTAACTTTTTTTAGTAATTGTTCAACTGCTTCGTCAAGCGATACTTCTACTTGATTTCCTGTTGACATGGAGCGAATGATCGCTTTGTTTTGCTCGACTTCTTCTTCCCCTAAAATTAAAGCGAACATGGCATTGAACCGATCGGCTGCTTTAAATTGTGCTTTCGCTTTGCGCATTTGATAGTCTTTATCCGCATGCAATCCAGCGTCCCTTACTTTTTTCAGCAATGGAACAGCGGTTTCGTCAACATCTCCCATGGTCACCATAAACACATCTAAATGCGCCGGTGACGGTAAAGCCACTTCTTCTGATTCAAGCGCCATCATTAAACGTTCCAGCCCCATTCCAAAGCCAATGCCTGGGGTTTCAGGACCGCCAAGTTCTTCGGTCAACCCATTGTAACGTCCTCCGCCGAGCAATGTCGTAATAGCTCCAAAACCTTCTGCATTGCTCATGATTTCAAAAGCAGTGTGGTTATAATAATCCAGTCCACGAACCATTGTCGGGTCCACTTCATAAGGAATATTCATCCCGTCTAAAAACTTTTTCACTTTTGTAAAATACGTTTGAGATGTTTCATTTAAATAATGTAAGACAGCAGGAGCAGTAGCCATAGCCGGGTGATCTTGGTCTGTTTTACAATCGAGTATGCGCAGTGGATTGGTATCTATACGGTTTTGACAATCACTGCATAATTCGCCGATATAAGGTGTAAAATGTTCCACTAGTGCTTGACGGTGAGCATCACGACTTTCTTTGTCGCCCAAGCTGTTCAACACAAGTTTAATGTCTTTTAACCCCAATTGGTCATAGGCAGACATGGCAAGTGCAATCACTTCCGCATCGACTGCAGGATCTGCACTTCCCAGCACTTCGACACCAAATTGATGCAACTGTCGCATTCTTCCTTGCTGTGGACGTTCGTAGCGGAACATTTCAGCAAAATAATACCATTTAGTCGGCTGAACTGGACTGCCGTACATTTTATTTTCCACATACGCGCGCACAACCGGCGCGGTTCCCTCTGGGCGCAATGTAATACTTCTGCCGCCGCGGTCCTCAAATTCATACATTTCTTTTTGGACAATATCAGTTGTATCGCCTACACCGCGCTTAAATACTTCCGTATGTTCAAATACGGGTGTTCTTATTTCATGGTAGTTATAAAAGTCAGCTAGCTGACGCAATACATTCTCTGCATATTGCCATTTTGCAGATTCTTCCGGTAAAATATCTACTGTTCCTCTTGGGGCTTTAATTTTCATACAATACCTCCATTTTTAACATAAAAAAATCCCCTCCCCTTTTCCTTCACTGTCTAGGAAATAAAGGGACGAGATTTACCCGCGTTGCCACCCTGGTTAATGTTTGTATACATTCACTTTATGCGTACAGTTAACGCCTGTTTTACGGCAGTTCTCCCAGAATGTCTTCGATGAATCGCTATGAAAATAGTCTCAGCCTGGCTATTTTTTTCTGTGCACGCAGTATTCATGTACTCTTTTCTGTTCATAGAACTTTAGTATTCATTCTTATAAAATAATAAGCTTAATTCAATGGTTTGTCAAGAGTTTGCTATTTACGAAATGATTTTCCCGGACTCTGTCTCAATCGTTAACGTTACAGGACCCTGATTTGTTAATTGAACATTCATCATCGCACCAAATTCACCTGTTTCAACAGGGACAGATTCTTCTCTTAAAGCTTGATTAAAAGCTTCATACAACTCTATTGCCTTATCAGGATGGGCTGCATGAACAAAGCTGGGCCTTCTTCCTTTTTGGACATTGCCGTATAAAGTAAATTGAGAGATAGATAAAATACTGCCGTTTGCGTCTTTTAATGAACGATTCATTTTCCCTGCTTCATCTTCAAAAATACGCAAATGCACTAATTTTTGAACCATGGCATGAATATCTTTCTCCGTATCTGAATCTGTAAATCCAACGAGGACAACAAACCCGTTATCTATTTCACCAATCACCTTTTCTTCTACGGTAACCGTTGCCTCTAGGGCACGCTGTATAACTGCCTTCATGTATTCTCAAACTCCTTTAATGCACTGTTCTTGTCACCGCATAAATATCCTGGACTTGTTTAATCCGCTCTACGACATGCTGTAAATGATCCGTATTTTTAATTAAAATCGTAATATGAATATGAGCAATTTTATTCTTATCTGCTCGTCCACTGACTGTCGCAATTTGCGTTTGTGTCTCATTCACGACTTGCAAGACTTCATTCAGCAACCCATTCCGGTCATACCCCGACACTTCTAAATCCAAGGAATATTCTTTGGAACTGTATTCAGGCTCACGCCATTTTACTTCGATAAAACGGGATTTAGCTTCCTCACTTTGCACATTGGGACAATCCGACCGATGAACAGACACACCGCGTCCCTTCGTAATATAACCTACAATATCATCATAAGGAACTGGGTTGCAGCAACGGGATAAGCGAACAAGCACATTATCAATCCCGGCTACTTCCACCCCAGATCCGGATTTGCTTATCGAATGCGGCTTTTCCTGAACGGCTGATTGCACTTCCTCTATTTGCTGTTCCATATTTTTTTCGACTTCTTGTTCCCGTCTTAAACGATCAGTCAGTCTCGTAATAACCAGAGAAGCAGTAATTCCTTGATACCCTACAGCAGCGTACATATCATCTTCACTTACAAAATTAAATTTTTCACAAACACGTTTGATATTCTCATTCGTTAACACTTCTTTAGGTGTAAAACCCAGGTCTTTAATACCTTTGTCAATCTCTGCTTTGCCTTTGGTAATATTCTCTTCTTTGCGCTGCTTTTTGAAAAATTGTTTGATTTTATTTTTAGCTTGCGAAGATTGTGTAATCTTGAGCCAATCCTGCGAAGGGCCATATGAATGTTTAGAAGTAACTACTTCCACAATATCTCCGTTTTGCAATTTATAATCCAACGGTTCCATTTTTCCATTGATTCGGGCGCCTACTGTTTTATTTCCAATTTCTGTATGAATCCGGTAAGCGAAATCAAGCGGGACAGAACCATTTGGCAGCTCAATAACATCGCCTTTGGGGCTGAATGCATAGACCATATCGGAAAACAAATCCACTTTTAAAGATTCAACAAATTCTTCGGCATCATGTGCTTCATTTTGCCATTCCAAAATCTCTCTGAACCAGGTAAGTTTGTCCACATAGGATTTTTCATTCTGCTTCACCTGCTTGCCTTCTTTATAAGCCCAGTGGGCAGCAATTCCGTATTCCGCAATTTTGTGCATCTCCTCAGTTCGGATCTGAACTTCTAACGGGTCGCCCTGAGGACCTATCACGGTTGTATGGAGAGATTGATATAAGTTGGTTTTCGGCATTGCAATATAGTCTTTAAAGCGGCCTGGCATCGGCTTCCAATACGTATGAATCACACCTAAAACAGCATAGCAATCTTTAATGCTGTCGACAATCACCCGCACAGCTAATAAATCATATATTTCATTGAAATCCACTTTTTGAGTGACCATTTTACGGTAGGTGCTGTAAATATGCTTCGGTCTCCCGGAAATGTCTGCTTCAATTTTTACTTTGGCTAATTCTTCTGAGATATCACTCATCACATCTTCGACAGAGCTTTCCCGCTGATTGCGTTTCTGTTTCATTAATTGCACAATCCGGTAATATTGTTGTGGTTTTAAATAACGTAAAGACGTATCTTCTAATTCCCATTTAATCGTAGACATACCTAAACGATGAGCAAGAGGCGCAAATATTTCCAGTGTTTCATTGGCAATCCTGCGCTGCTTCACCGGCGGCAAATGTTTAAGGGTGCGCATGTTATGCAACCGGTCCGCTAATTTAATCAAAATAACGCGTATATCGTTCGCCATTGCCACAAACATTTTTCGATGATTTTCTGCCTGCTGTTTTTCTTTCGATTTATATTTAATTTTTCCCAGCTTCGTTACGCCATCCACCAGCATGGCTACTTCTTCGTTAAATGCCTCTTCGATATCTTCCACCGTATAGTCCGTGTCTTCCACAACATCATGTAAAAAACCGCCGGCAATCGTTTCATGATCCATCTCTAAATCCACTAAAATATCGCCCACTTGGACAGGATGAATAATATAAGCTTCGCCTGATTTTCGATATTGATCTTTATGTGCTTTTTCTGCAAATTCATACGCATGATAAATAAAATCCACATGCTCTTCGTTTAAAAATGTTTCCGCTTTTTCCAATATTTCTTCAATTGTTATATTTGTATCATTTGCCATGCCATCACCTTAGTCCCGATTCTTAATTAGTCGTATTTCATTAATGATAACACATCATATCCTTGAAGTTTACTTATACCATCTAAATAAGCTAACTCAATAAGAAAGGCACAGCCGACAACAATGCCCCCTAGTTCTTCCACTAATTTTATGGTCGCTTCGATCGTACCGCCTGTAGCTAATAAATCATCCGTTATTAAAACACGTTGCCCTTCTTGGATGCCGTCCCGATGAATCGTTAAAGCATCTTTGCCATATTCGAGTCCATATTCTTTCGTAACCACTTCTCTAGGCAATTTATTTGGCTTGCGTACAGGTACAAATCCTACTCCCAGTGCATAAGATACTGGACACCCGATGATGAAACCTCTTGCTTCCGGGCCTACGATCACATCAACTTCTTTTTCATCGGAGTAACTCACAATTTCATCAACAGCTGCGCGAAATGCCTCACCATCTGCCATTAACGGAGTAATATCCTTAAATTCGATCCCTTCATGCGGCCAATTTTCAACAATTGTAATGTACTCTTTAAGATTCATTGGTAACTTCCTCTCTTTGTCCCTTTTCTAGTTTCCGCTGCTTTTCTATCCATGTTTTTAATTCATCAAAGGACGAGTAATATAATATTTTTTCAATATCTCCTTGCTGTAAACGATGTTGATACGTAATGGAATGATCCAAAGAAGTCTTCTCTGCAGCTTTATTTACATACAGGACATTCTCTTCGACATAAAAAAACTTCAAATCCAGAAATACTTTCACCATAAAAATTGCTTTTTCTTTGGACCAATTTTTTTGTTTAATAATTGTAACAAGGTCTACTTTCAATTGTACAGGCTGATGATTGATGAGAAAGCTGTACAACCATTTAAATTCATCCCGGCTCGGCACTGTATGAAAAAAAGCATCATCCGTTACTTGATAATTGACGAGAATATTACTCGTATGAATATGGTTCAAAATAAATTGCAAATCTTCCATACGAGAAGGCAAATCACAAAGGATTAATAAATCCGTTTCCTGAACAGCAAAATCCTTATTGCTGTACGTAATAACATCGATATGCTCTCTGTTCTCTTTCATCTGTTTTAAGTGCTCTTGGGACTGACCTGCTAATACAGCACTCCCAACTGTATCTAAATAAGGCTCTACGCTTCTTGAAACCGGTTTTCCTCTTTCATCGAATAATTGCCAATCTTCAATTGCCAGGTCTTCTAACAGCATTTGCACTGTACGATTCCCATTCCACTCGTTGATTTGTAATTTCCCTACGAGGGAAAGCACAGCATCTTCGGAAATAAAAGGAAACAAATGGCCCAACTGGAACCCAATTGCGTCAAAGACACGTCCTTCTTCTTTAAACTGGATTTTCAAATGATTTTTTTGCTGACCAATTTGCCGGATGTGACTTGCTGCCCCTTCCACTAAAAACACAGGTTCTTCGTTTGCCATACCAAAAGGAGCTAATTGACTTAATTGATCCACAAACCGCTCTGTCAGCTGATGATTTGAAACAACATGAATGTTCGGGATGACTGGATAAAAATCATTTTCGGACAGCTGTTGGAAAATAGCTTCATTAAAAGCTTGTTTTAACTCGGCAAAATTTTCTAAAGGAAGACTCATCCCTGCTGCTTGGGCATGACCGCCAAATTGAGAAAATAAAGCTTGAAATTGCATCCCAGTTTCAAACAAATGAAAAGCTGGTATACTGCGACCTGACCCTTTTAAAATACCTGTATCCAATTTATGACTAAACAAAATCACAGGTCGATTAAATTGCTTAACTAATCGGGATGCAGCAATACCAAGCACACCTTCATGCCAGCTCGAATCGTAGAGCATGATGACGCCGTCTTTTGCTTCAACTCTTGCGCTTGCTTCTGTTACGATGTCCTCCACAATGCCTTTTCGTTCTTGGTTTAATTCTTCCACATCAACAGCGATTTGCATTGCTTTTTCCGTATCCAGGGTGAGCAGTAATTCAACCGCGAGTGAAGCATTATCCATTCTCCCCACAGAATTAAGTCGTGGAGCGATTTTAAAACCAATGTCCTGCTCGGTTAGAAGCGAGGTGGACTCTATCCCGGCAACTTCTTTTAATGCGAGTATGCCAGGATTTGTCGTCTTATTTAATGCTTGCAAACCAAGTGCAGCAAGTATACGATTATCCTTCACTAATGGCACCATATCGGCTATCGTGCCAATAGCCGCTAATTCTAATAAAGCATCCGGCGTTTCTTCCAATAAAAACGTTGCCAGCTGAAGAGCCACTCCGACGCCAGCAAGTCCTTTAAATTCATAAGCCTCTGATAATTTCGGATGAAGAATGGTATAAGCGTTCGGTAATTCCTCTTGTATTTCATGGTGGTCCGTAACAATAACATCGATACCAAGAGATTGTGCAAAAGCAACTTCATCCACGTCACTAATCCCATTATCAACCGTAATGATTAAAGAGATTCCTTGTTTTTGAAACTGTTCGATAGCTGCCTGGTGAAGACCGTATCCTTCATGGAAGCGATTGGGGATATAAAAATCACAATCTGCACCCAATTCCATAAATACTTGCATTAATAGAGTAGTCGATGTAATCCCATCTGCGTCATAATCCCCGTAAATCAGAATAGACTCCCCATCTGCAATGGCTTCAATAATTCGGTCCCCTGCTTTCTCTATGTTTGCAAGTTGCTGCGGAGAGGTTATTGATTCCAGTGTCGGATGTAAAAACTGCTCTTTTTCCTCCACCGATGTGATTCCTTTTTCAGCAAGCAATGTATCGACAATGGCTTTACCTTCTTGATCGACAGTTGAACTTTCATTAATCTGCCATTTGGCCATACTTTTTAACAAATAATCCCTCCTTGCATGCCGCCCCTTACCAGGGTCATTCTAATTTTTCTTTTGATTCTCTTTAGTTTTCATTTTTTCTGTATGTCTTGTTTTATTTGAACCTTTGTCTTGCTGAGAAGACTTCAATTGTTGCTGCAACCTGCGATTCTCACGCTTCACTTGAAAATATTTCCTGCTGCCGACAATGGTAGCTAATATGCCGCCTAATAAAACAGAAAAAAGAATAACAAAAATCAAAGGCGTAGATCCGCTCCAAAATAAATAATTCACTTCGACTTCTCCAACATTTAATACTGCAAAAATAGAGATGATAATGACGCAAATAATCGATAGAATGAGATACGTTTGACCTTTCATATGCTTCACCCTTCCTTCATAAATAAGTGCGCAGAAACAAAAGTTCAACTCTTTCCTAGTGTCCCTGCGCACTGCTATTTTTTTAAACTATACTTGTGGTCCTTCCACTCGCTTTTTCTTTCTGAAATCTACTGGTTTTTCTTTTAACTTCCGGCTGCGGAAAACTAACCATAATTGAGATGCCAGGAATAAAGAAGAGTAAGCACCAGCAAACAAGCCAACTACTAAAGCAAGAGCAAAGCCGAATATAGGTTGTGCCCCTAAAATCATAAATGCAAGCACAGCAACTAACGTGGTAACTGTTGTATTAATACTTCGCATAAAGGTTTGCATTAAACTTTTGTTCACAATAGCTGCCAGCTCTTTCGCATCCTTAATCGCTTTATCTTTCGCCCGTATATTTTCTCTGATTCGGTCAAATACCACAATGGTGTTATTAATCGAGTACCCTATGACAGTCAATATAGCTGCAATAATGGTGACATCGAACTCTATCCTTGTGAGACTGAATACGACCAGCATAAAGAATACGTCATGCAGTAAAGCAATAATCGCAGTCAAAGCAAAGAAAAATTCGAAACGCATGGTAACGTATAGAATCATACCGACTGATGCAATGGCAAGTGCGTAAATGGCGTTCATAACTAATTCCTGTCCTACTATCGGAGAGACCACGCTGACACTCGGATCTTTGCCATATTTGTCAGCAAAGTAATCCGTTACCTCAGTTACTTGGTCTTCTGACAATACGGAATCAAAACGCATGACTGCGAGGTCATCATCATCTCCTGAAATTACAATTGCTTTGGCTTCTAATCCCAGTTCATCCAAATCGTCTTCAATCTCTTCTGTTTGCAAACTTTCATCAGCAGGCGCTTCGATACGCGATCCGCTGGTAAAATCAATGCCAGGGTTCAGCTTCAGGAAAGAAAGCACAATAGCACCTGCAACCAGCAATGTAATCGAAAAGGTGAATATTTTCTTACGATGTTTTACAACATTAATCGTGCGGTTAAAGAATGTTGGCTCAACTTCTTCTTTGGAATTAATATCTTGAATTTGTGACTTTTTAACTCCAAACCACGTTTTTCGATTTTTTAAAAAGCCGCTTTCCACCCACATACCAAGTAATAGCCTGGTTCCATATACTGCTGTTAAAAAGCTGGCTAAAATACTGACAATGAGCATCGTAGCAAAACCTTTAATCGAGCTGGTTCCGAATATAAATAAGACAGCAGCTGCAAGCATTGTCGTAATATTTGCGTCAAGAATCGTAACTAAAGCATTCTTGCCTCCTGCTTTGAAGGCAGCTTTCACTGACTTGCCTAACCGGAGTTCTTCCTTCACTCTTTCAAAGGTCAAGACGTTCGCATCCACTGCCATCCCCACTCCGAGAATGAGCGCGGCAATCCCTGGGAGTGTCAGCACCCCGTTCATTAAATCGAATACGACCAAAATAATAAAGATATAAAATATTAAATTTATACTTGCAATCAATCCGGTGAAACGGTAAGCGGCCATCATGAATAACATGATAGCTCCGACACCAATTAAACCTGCAATGACTGTTTTGTTTAATGCCTGCTCTCCAAACTGAGCACCTACGGAAGTGGAGAACAATTCATCCATATGTACAGGCAACGATCCGGAATTAATAATATCAGCAAGTTGCTCTGCTTCCTCCACAGAGAAATCTCCTGTTATTTGTATATCGCCGTTATATAATGGTTCAGAAACACGAGGAGCAGATGTATATTTCGGGTCTTTCCCTTCTGCTTCTTTCTTTGATTCTTCTTCATAGGAATCGCCTTCTTCATAGTCCATCCAAATGGCCATCACATTATCAGGAGGTGTCTTTTCACTAATTTCTTTAGTTACATCTCCAAATTTTTCGGAATCTTTCGGTTTTAATGTAACAATCGGATCATTTGAATTAGGGTCAAAATCTTGCTGTGCACTGCCTTCTTTAATGTCTGTTCCGTCCATCAATTTTTTATCATCAACATCACGAAACGTTAGTAAAGCAGAAGTCGATAGCATTTCCCGTGCTTCTTCCTGGTTATCTACACCAGCTAATTGAACGCGAATCCGGTCATCTCCCTCAATATCGATAACTGTTTCGCTGATTCCTAACCGGTTGACCCGATCATTTAACGTTTCTACAGTGGCTTCTAATAAATTTCGATTAATTTCCTGGTCTTCATCTACTGGCGACACTTCATAGAGTATTTCAAAGCCGCCCTGTAAATCAAGGCCCAAATTAATATTTTTACTAACACCTGTAACCGTTGTACCAATTGCTGTTAAAAACAAAACAACAATTAATAAAAAGGCAACAATTCTACCTCTTTTCTTCATGTGCGATTTCCCCACTTTTCACCATAATTTAATTAGCTTTGTGCTCGTCAGTTTTTATCGTCAATTGCCTGAATGGATGACATTAAATCTTCTTTCCCGGATTGAAGCGCATGTAATCGTTTATAGTTCATATATGTACTTGATGACAAAGCGAAAATATCCGCGGTGATGTCGTGCAGCTTTTTAACAGGATTGCCTTTCCATACCATTGCTTCCAAACAATTCCATAGTTCTTTTTCAGAAATATTGGCATAACCAAACACACGAAATTCGGTGCATTTACTCGTTAAAGCGGGCTGTAAGAACGTACGCCATGATTGTACAGTCTTTTGCTCCATCATGTTTCCTCCTTTTTCTACTCTTTTTTCATTTAAAATAATCTTTCAATCTATATCCATGAATAATTCATAGCTCATTTATTGAAAAGAGACATTCTATTCAATTTTATTTGATGAAGTTTCCAAACAGCTTTGACAGAGTCCGATAATAAATGACATATCAATTATTCATCAGATACGTACCCAAACTTTATTTTAACATATATTCAGATTTCACGGAACATAGAGTAATCAATTCCCTAAAACGAATAAAACATACAAAATATCTTTAACCTTCCTTGCATTCTCCGAGCTTCAAATAGTAAGAGCTTCCATTCCCTTATTCTTTTCGTTGCCAACAAAAAAGAAGTTGAATCGCTATGATCAACTTCTCTCTTTATGTAAGAAAAGTAATTAATCTTGCTTTACCTCTCTAATCGCAGCACGGTCAAATTGCAATTTTGTATTATTGCACTGAACAATAATTGACCCTTCGTCAATAGCGTCCACTGTACCGTGTAAGCCGCCAATCGTAATAATATTGTCTCCCTTTTGAATGTTGCTTTGCATTTCTTTCACTTGTTTTTGCCGCTTTTGCTGCGGACGAATCAATAAGAAATAAAAAATCACCAACATTAAAATAATTGGAGAAAGTTGAACTAATGTACCCATCTTTCCACCTCTTTCTATTTAAAAGTTTTTTGCATCTTTTTTATGGAAACCATATTGTTCAAAAAATGCGTTTTTAAAATCGCCAAGTCTGTCTTCTTTGATTGCATTTCGGACTTGCTCCATTAATTCTAACAGAAAATGAAGATTATGGTAAGTAGTAAGCCTGAATCCGAAAATTTCATTTGTATTGATCAAATGTCGTACGTAAGCACGGGAATAATTCCGGCACGTATGACAATTGCATTTTTCATCAATTGCTGAAAAATCTCGGGCATATTTTGCATTGCGGACGACAAGCCGACCAGTAGAAGTCATGCATGTTCCATTTCTCGCAATTCTTGTCGGTAAAACACAGTCAAACATATCAATCCCTCGAATAGCGCCATCAATCAAGGAGTCGGGTGAACCTACTCCCATCAAATAACGCGGCTTGTTATCCGGCATTAATGGGGTGATCCAGTCGAGCACTTGATTCATCATTTCTTTCGGCTCTCCAACGGATAAACCCCCAATGGCATAGCCGGGAAAATCCAGAGAAACTAAATCTGCAGCACTTTGTCTCCGTAAGTCCTCATATTCTCCGCCCTGGATAATGCCAAATAATCCCTGGTCTTTTTTTCGTTGATGAGCTTCTAAGCTTCTCTCAGCCCAACGCGTCGTGCGCTCCACTGACTTCTTCATGTAATCATGACTTGCTGGATAAGGAGGGCATTCATCTAATACCATCATGATATCCGGGCCTAAATCATTTTGTACTTGCATCGCCTTTTCAGGAGAAAAAAATAATTTCTCCCCACTTAAATGGTGTCTGAAATGGACACCTTCTTCTTTAATATCTCGAATCTTACTTAATGAAAAAACTTGGAAGCCCCCTGAATCTGTTAAAATAGGACGATTCCAATTCATAAAAGAGTGGAGCCCGCCGGCTTCTTTAACAATATCCTCTCCTGGACGCAGCCAGAGATGATATGTGTTGGAAAGAATAATTTGCGCATTCATTTCGATTAATTCTTCCGGACTCATTGTTTTCACCGTTGCCAATGTACCAACTGGCATAAACATAGGCGTATCAAAAGATCCATGAGGGGTATGTACTTTCCCTAAACGTGCTCCTGTCTGTTTACAAGTTTTAATTGCTTCATACGTAATTGCCATGTATATCCTCCTTTCCTTTAACATAGAAAATTGGCATTTGCCAAGCTTTTCATGGCAAGTGCCTTAAATGCAGTAATGCAAAAAGAACGTTTTATGCTTTTTTATCTGGCAGAATACACATCGCATCCCCAAAACTAAAAAATCGATAGCGGTGATCAATTGCTGCTTGATAGGTTCTTAAAATAGTCTCTCTTCCAGCGAGTGCACTTATAAGCAACAACAAAGTCGATTTTGGCAAATGAAAATTGGTAATTAAACCATCAATTGCCTGATAATTATATGGTGGATAAATATAAATATCTGTCCAGCCGGAATCAGCCGCAAAACGACCTTCATGATTTTGTACATTTGTTTCTAATACGCGGGTCGATGTCGTACCAACAGAAATAATCCGTCCTTTTGATTGTTTAACTTCGTTCAAGACAGCTGCTGCTTCTGAACCTACCACATAATATTCAGCATGCATATGATGATCTTCCACCTGGTCGACTGTAACAGGACGAAAGGTGCCTAGTCCTACATGCAGGGTGACATAAACTAATTGAATGCCCTGTTGTTTTAATTCCTCCAGCAGCTCCGGGGTAAAATGAAGCCCGGCTGTCGGCGCAGCTGCTGATCCTTCTTCTTTTGCATACACCGTTTGATATCTTTCCTGATTGTGCAATTGCTTTTTAATATAAGGAGGCAACGGCATCTCACCAAGTTCATTTAATACCTCTAAAAAGATGCCATCATACTCTAATTTTAAGATGCGGGCCCCTTCTGCTTTTTCTTCGGTACAAACTGCCTTTAATTGACCTTCTCCAAAAATGATTTCAGTTCCCGGCTTAACTTTGCGGGCCGGTTTTACTAAAGCTTCCCACGTATCCTCTTCCATCTCGTGTAACAGCAGCAGTTCAATTTTAGCAGAAGTGTCCTGTTTAGATCCAAAAAGTCGTACAGGAATGACGCGGGAATCGTTTAATACAAGACAATCCCCAGCCTGCAGATAATTCGTAATATGATGGAAGGTATCATGTTTGATTTCTTCCGTTTCTGGATCCAAAACCAGTAATCTCGAAGCATCCCTTTGTTTCAGTGGAGTTTGCGCAATTAACTCTTCCGGTAATTCGTAATTATATTCTTCCATATTCATAACTGTATACTCCTACTTATCGATTCCATTTCGATATTAAAAATAATAACAAGGTAAGAAGGATGCTCACTATAATAGAGGTCATCAGTGGAAAGTGAAAGGTGACATTGCCCTTTTTGAATGAAAAATCGCCGGGAAGTTTTCCAATCCACGTCCATAACGCTCCAACTACTAGCAGAAAGGCTCCTAATAGCATTAGTACTTTTCCTATTTGCATCTCTATCCTCGCTTCATCCCAAAGTGCTCATAGGCAAAATCTGTTGCAATACGCCCTCTTGGGGTACGCTGAATAAATCCAAGCTGAAGCAGAAAAGGTTCATACACATCTTCTATTGTTTGTTTCTCTTCCCCAATAGTTGCTGCAATGGTATCCAGGCCAACAGGACCACCTTGAAAATCTTCCATTACTCCTTTGAGTAATTTATGGTCAATATGATCAAGCCCAGCGCGGTCTACTTGCAGCATATCCAAAGCTTCCTGTGCAGTAGCAAGTGAAATTTCTGTTTCACCTGACACTTGAGAAATATCGCGAATTCGTTTCAATAAACGATTGGCAATTCTTGGCGTCCCCCGGGAGCGTCCCGCTATTTCAAGAGCTGCATCTTTTTGAATCGGCATTTCAAAGATATCAGCCGTTCTTTCGATGATGGCACATAAATCCTGTTTTTCGTAAAATTCCAGTCTGCTCAACACACCAAAACGGTCTCTGAGCGGTGCGGTTAATAAACCTGCTCTTGTAGTTGCACCGATAAGAGTAAACGGGGGTAAATCTACACGGACAGATCTCGCACTGGGGCCTGTGCCAATAACAATATCCAGAAAAAAATCTTCCATAGCCGGATAAAGAACCTCCTCTACTGAACGAGGCAAGCGATGCACTTCATCGATGAATAAAACATCTCCCGGTTCTAAAGATGAGAGTATAGCAGCTAAATCGCCAGACCTTTCAATAGCTGGTCCAGAAGTGGTGCGGAATTGTACATCCATCTCATTCGCTATAATCGCTGCGAGAGTCGTTTTTCCAAGTCCTGGTGGGCCATACAACAAAACATGGTCTAATGCTTCTTCCCGCATCTTGGCAGCTTGAATAAAAATATCGAGGTTTTTTTTCGCTGTATTTTGTCCAATATATTCTTTTAACTTGAGAGGGCGAAGACTCAATTCTTCCATTGACTCCTCTTCCATTTGCTCTCCTGTTACAAGGCGTTCTTCCATGATACATTCTCCCCAATCCTAGTACTGGTTCAAGTAAAGCTTCCTTCGTTAGGATTTCATGAGTAATTTTAAGGCTGTTCGAATTAAACTTTCAGTATCTGCTGTCGTCTCTTTACGCAATTCCGGGACAACGCTGGATATTTCTTTTGCTGTGTACCCTAAAGCAAGTAACGCTTCTTCTGTTTCATCAAGTTGAACTTGAGAAATATCTGTTTCTTGTACTCCTTCTGTTTCTGTCACTGCAAACATTCCGGTTAATTTTCCTTTTAAATCCAAAATGATTTGCCGGGCAGTTTTTTTCCCTACTCCAGGAAATTGCGTTAAGTATTTTTCATCTTCTTTTTCCACAGCTTGAACAAAATCAGGTACATTCACTGTACTTAACATAGAAACAGCACTTTTTGGTCCTATTCCTGCGACAGAAATCAGTTTCGTAAATAAATATTTTTCATCTTCATCTTTGAAACCAAACAAACATTGTATATCCTCTCTTACATGATGATACGTGTGAATAAACAACTCATGATGTAAGTGTTGTTGGAAATAGAATGGATTTGGACAGAGAATTTCATAACCAATTCCATTTACATCCAAGATAAGCGCTTCTTCTTGAATGTTCACAAGTTGGCCTTTCATATATGCAATCATGCTTACCCTCTATTCTTGAACTTTTAAGTTATGATGCACGTCTTGCACATCTTCGCTTTCTTCAAGCATATCCACCAGTTTCAGTACTTTGTCTTCTTGATCTTCGTCTAATTCGGCATAGGTCTGAGGAATACGTGTCAGCTCGGATTCTTCTATATCATAGCCTTGATTACGGAGGTGGTCGACAACATTAGTGAAATCAGCCGGTTCTGTAGTAATTTCAAAGACACCATCGATGACTTCAATATCCTCAGCACCTGCATCAATCGCTTCTAAAGTCAGTTCATCTTCATCGATTTCTCCGTCGTGATTCACAATAATTATGGTTCCTTTCCGGTCAAACATAAAAGAGACACAGCCTGTTTCCCCAAGATTACCGCCATATTTACTGAATGCATGGCGCACTTCGGATGCTGTGCGGTTTTTATTGTCCGTTAAGACGTGTACGATAACAGCGGTTCCTCCTGGTCCATACCCTTCATAATCCAGTTCTTCAAAATTAGCTCCCTCTAATGTGCCTGTTGCTTTTTTAATGGCACGCTCTATATTTTCGTTGGGCATGTTGGCTTGTTTGGCCTTTTCTATAGCTGTACGCAATCCCGGGTTCATATCCGGGTCGCCTCCGCCCTGCTTTGCCTCTGTATAGATGAACTTCGCATGACGCATGAAAATCTTGCCTCTTTTTGCGTCCTGTGCTCCTTTTCTTCGTTGTATATTATGCCATTTTGAATGTCCTGCCATGGTAAA
>Ga0079226_10000788_pt1 | contig 23210 bp, 19 predicted proteins | sample Poulit2014_FD_76345 | JGI IMG/M metagenome (GOLD analysis project Ga0079226, IMG submission 76345) | Agricultural soil microbial communities from Georgia to study Nitrogen management - Poultry litter 2014 | ecosystem: Environmental > Terrestrial > Soil > Agricultural land | place: USA: Georgia...
ATAGCTACTCGTAACAATTATGCCACGCCGTTGCTTCGGATTACCCGCAATGGCTACGGGCTTTCCTTTTAAAGCTGGGTTGTGGGCCATCTCAACTGCAGCATAAAAGCAATTCATATCAATGTGAAAAATAATCCGTCCTTTTCTTACTCTCCGTTGGACCATGATGAACACCCTTTATGATAAACGTTAAGCTACTTGTTATCTATGATTATATCATATAGGTGAAGAGAGACTGTCAAATATGACTAGTAACTAAACTCACAATGCTTTTTCGTACTGAGCTACTTGATTAATAATTGCTGTTACAAGTTCAGCTACTTTTACCAATTCCGACATGGCAATCCGCTCGCGTGTCGTATGAATATGTTCATAGCCAACAGCTAAATTAACTGTGGGTATGTCATAACTAGACATAATGTTTGCATCACTACCACTTTCACTCTTAAGCAAGCGACTTTTTCTTCCAATTGATCGGGCGGCTGCTTGAGCTATGTGGACGACTGGATCATTTTGTTGATAACTAAAACTTGGGTACATCAACTCAATTGTCACATCGGCATTTCCACCTAATTGATGTGCAGCAGACATAAATGCGATCCTCATGTTGTGAAGCTGTACATCTAATTTCTCCTGTTCTAATGAGCGGGCTTCAGCTAAAATCTCAACACAATCATATACAGAATTTGATCCACCCTCAAAACTACTAATACTTGCAGATGTTTCATCATCAATCCGGCCTAACCGCATATTTGAAATTGCTTGGGTGGCAATGGTAGTCGCAGAAACTCTTTCTTGGGAAGATATCCCAAGATGTGCAGGTTTTCCGGAAATGCTCGCAAGTATTCGTGCATGAGCGGGAGCAGCAATAACAATATCACCTACTGTCCCGCTACTATCGAGGGCATATCCGAATGATGCCTTAAGATACGAAGGGTCTAATGCTTTAGATCCTACCAAACCTGACTCTTCACCTACAGTTATAATAAATTGTATATAACCATGGGCTATTTGATGTTCCTTTAAAGCTTTAATTGCTTCTAACATCGCAACTATACCTACCTTATCATCAGCACCTAAAACAGTCGTCCCGTCTGATGAAATATATCCGTTATTTATGCGAGGCTTGACCCCACTGCCTGGCATTACCGTATCCATATGAGCTATAAAATAGACTGGATCAATATTTGTTAATGTACCAGCTAATGTACAAATTAAATTTCCGGCACCGTGTCCTGTCTTACTTTGTGAGTCGTCTTCAATGACATGACATCCCAATGCTTGAAATTTATTTTTTAACACACGAGCAATTGTTGCTTCTCGTTTTGTTTCGGAATTTATTTTAACAAGCTCAATAAATTCCCTTATTATTCGTTTTTTATTAACATTGAACACTTATGTCCTCCTACAATATTTATAATGGAATATTACCATGCTTTTTTCTTGGTCGATCTTCCTGCTTATGATAGAGCATATCTAATGATTGAACGAGTTTAATCCGCGTTTCTCTTGGATCTATGACATCATCAACCATACCAAGGCTTGCGGCAATATAAGGATGGGCAAATTTCTCACGATAAGCTTCTATTTGCTCTTGTCTGTACACTTCCGGGTTTTCGCTCTCGGCAATTTCTTTTGCAAAAATAATATTAGCAGCACCCTCAGGCCCCATCACAGCAATTTCTGCATTTGGCCATGCATAGACTAAGTCTGCCCCAATCGATTTACTATTAAGAGCAACATATGCCCCCCCAAATGCTTTACGTGTAATGACTGTTATTTTTGGCACTGTTGCTTCGGAGTAAGCGTATAATATTTTTGCGCCATGACGAATGATTCCTCTATGTTCTTGTTGAACTCCTGGGAAAAAACCCGTGACGTCTTCAAAAGTAATAATCGAAATATTAAATGAATCACAAAATCTAATAAAGCGAGCAGCTTTATCGCTTGAATCAATGTCAAGACTTCCAGCTAAATACTTCGGCTGATTACAAACAAGTCCGACCGTTTGTCCTTTAATTCGTGCAAAGCCAATAACGATATTTTTAGCAAAGTCTTCGTGAATTTCAAAGAAACTATTTTTATCAACGACTTGTTCGATGACTTTTTTCACGTCATATGGACGTAGTGAATCAAATGGAACAACATCTGTTAAATCCGGTCGAAAATCATCCGTATCTTCATAGGCTACAAGCGGTGGTTTTTCCTCGTTATGAGCGGGTAAATATGTAAGCAACTTACGTACTTGATCAAGAGCTTCTTCTTCAGTTTGTGCTTCTATATGAGCATTTCCACTTATAGTATTATGAATATGAGCGCCGCCTAAGTTTTCTGATGTGATGATTTCTCCTGTAACCGCTTCAATTACCTTCGGACCTGTAATAAACATTTGTGACGTATCTTTAACCATAATAACAAAATCTGTAATGGCTGGAGAATAAACAGCGCCCCCTGCACACGGACCCATAATGACAGATATTTGGGGAATAACACCTGAATAAATCGTGTTTCGGTAAAATACTTGTCCATATCCGTCAAGGGAAGAAACACCTTCTTGAATCCGAGCGCCACCAGAATCATTTAATCCGATAAATGGCACTCTATTTTTTGCAGCCAAATCCATGACAGCTGCAATTTTTTTACCATGCATTTCTCCGAGTGCTCCACCATAAACAGTAAAATCTTGGGCAAATAAATAGACAGGTTGACCATTTACTTGCCCATAACCAGTCACAACCCCTTCGCCATTGGCTGAAGATTCATTCATTCCAAAGTCAGCCCCGCGATGTTCGATAAATGGATTCAGTTCAACAAATGTATCGTTATCTAGTAAATAATCAATCCGCTCACGAGCCGTCATCTTCCCCCGCTCATGTTGGCGTTTAATACGTTCATCACCGCCCCCAAGCTCAACTTGCCGACGCTTATCATACAATTCATTAATTTTATCAAAAATATCCATTTAGTTTTCCCTTTCCTCTTCATGTTCACATAACTCAAATAAAACACCATGTGCAGATGATGGATGGATAAAAGCAATCTGACTATTATTTGCGCCTCGTTTTGGCTCATCATTGATCATCTGAATGCCGTCTTCCTTCATCCGTTTAATTCGCTCAGAAATATTATTAACTTCAAGGGCAATATGATGAATACCTTCGCCTCTCTTCTCTAAAAACTGCTGAATAGGTGATGTTTGATCAACAGGTTCTAATAACTCAATACGTGATTCACCAAGAGATAGAAAAGCTACTTTAACACCTTCTGATGCAATGGTTTCTACTTTTTCTAAAGTTAGTCCTAAAGTATCCACATAAAACGATAAAGCATTCTCGATATTATTTACCGCAATCCCAATGTGAGCAATCTTTTTCGGTGCTACGTCTCCTAATGATTCCGGATCGATTAAATTTTGAATATAGTTGGCTAAAGATGTTGTTGATGATCCACTTGTAAACACTTTTTGGACACCTTTATCTAATAAATAGGCAATATCTTCACTCGGTATTACCCCGCCTCCAATAACGGGAATATCGTCAGCCCCGCGATTTTTTAACTCTTCAATGACTTTTGGAAATAATGTTTTATGTGCGCCTGATAAAGAAGATAAACCAATGACATCAACATCTTCTTGAATGGCAGCTTGTGCAATTTGTAACGGTGATTGTCTTAATCCTGTATATATCACTTCCATACCGTGATCGCGTAAAGCTTGAGAAATGACAAGTGCTCCGCGATCATGACCGTCTAATCCGGGCTTTGCGATTAATACACGTATTTTTTTCACGTTTTTTCCCCCTTGTTATCCTTCATATTGACCAAATTCATCTCGTAAAACATTGCAAATTTCACCAATTGTCGCATATGCTTTTACAGCATCTAATATAAGTGGCATTAAATTCGTATCTGTTTGAGCTGCCTCTCGTATAGCGTGCAATGTTTGGTCAACATGATCCTCATCACGCTCATGACGAATTGTTTGAATGGATTTAATTTGCGCCTTTTCCAATGCTTCATCAACTTTCAGCAAATCAGGTTCAATCTCTTCTTCTGTTTCAAATTTATTTAATCCAACGATAATTTCTTCTTTACTTTCAATATCTTTCTGAGTGTCGTAAGCATTTTGATGAATTTCACGTTGCATAAATCCTTCTTCGACCGCTTGAACGGCACCACCTATCACCTCGATGCGCTCTAAATAGGCATAAATTTCTTGTTCGATTTGATCTGTTAATGACTCCACATAATACGAACCACCTAATGGGTCAACAGTATCGGCGACACCACTTTCATGAGCAATAATTTGTTGTGTTCTTAGTGCAATTCTTGCTGATTCTTCTGTCGGTAAGCTTAATGCTTCATCACGTGAATTCGTATGTAAACTTTGTGTCCCCCCTAGAACAGCGGCTAGCGCTTGGAGTGTCACACGCACGACATTGTTGTCAGGTTGCTGGGCAGTTAAGGTTGAGCCACCGGTTTGTGTATGAAAACGCATTTTCCAACTACGTTCTTCTTTTGCTTTATATTTCTCCTTCATAATATATGCCCATACACGTCTCGCTGCTCTAAACTTAGCAATTTCTTCAAAAAAGTTATTATGAGCATTAAAGAAAAACGCAAGTCTCGGAGCAAATGAATCGATTTCTAGACCAGATTCTAAAGCAGCATCTACATAAGCCATTCCATTTGCTATAGTAAAAGCAGCCTCTTGTACAGCTGTTGAACCTGCTTCTCGAATATGATAGCCAGATATACTAATCGTATTAAATTTAGGGACATGTTTCTGACAAAATTCAAAAATGTCTGTAATGAGGCGCATGGACGGTTTAGGTGGATAAATATATGTACCCCTTGCAATATATTCTTTTAATATATCGTTTTGAATCGTTCCTGTTAATTGATCGAGCGGAACCCCTTGTTTTTCTCCTACAGCTATATACATACATAACAGTACAGATGCCGGAGCATTAATTGTCATTGATGTACTTACTTGATCGAGTGGAATCTGATCAAACAACAATTCCATATCGTGCAATGTATCGATCGCTACACCAACTTTTCCTACTTCCCCCTCTGCCATCATATCGTCAGAGTCATACCCAATTTGTGTCGGTAAATCAAATGCAACGGAAAGACCTGTTTGCCCTTGTTCTAATAAATACCGAAACCTCTTATTTGTTTCAACTGCAGATCCAAATCCAGCATATTGCCGCATTGTCCAAAAACGACTTCTGTACATTGTTGGTTGAATACCCCGTGTATACGGATACATTCCAGGAAAGCCTAAAGAGTTGTTATCGTGATCATCCTCAAAATACAAGCGATCAACATCAATCTCTGATGACGTTGTAAATGTTTCCTTCCTTTCTGGAAAACGTTTGATCGTCTTTTCTGTCAGTTGTTTCCACTCGTTATATTGTTTATTATTAATATCCTTTTGCCTCATAAACACATGTCCCCTTTTTAACAAATTAACATTTGACATGACTTTTATAACTATTAAGTATTATAACACTTGTCCTATCTTAATTTTAACGATAAAATAAACTTAACACTTGGTGTGAAGGAGGATTTTTTAAAGTGGCTAAAAATCAAAAGCAACAACCTAGACGTAGAAGGTCTAAACGCCAAAGAAGAAATAAAATTATGGTATATATAATGGTCATTGCCATGCTTTTATCCGCTATAACAGCCGGTTTATCAGCGTTTTTATAAGTTATATTCAAAGAAGATAACCATTTATTATATGTAATCGTTTCAAATATATTTATCTATACGAAGATTGGTTATTTCTAAGTTAAAGAATTTTCCAGTCTTCTTTATTTTTATTAAAAACATATCAAATATTATGTATGAAGAAAATGAGGCTGGCCCATAAAATTGAGACAGCCCCATCTTTAAAACTTATACCTCTTCACAATGTTCATCATAAATATGTTGTAACTTACCGACAACATCAATGGCGCTAAACCCCTCAATCTCATGTCGTCCTAGCATTGTTACAATCTTACCATCCTTCATAAAAGCAAATGATGGTGATGACGGAGGATATCCTTCAAAATAAGTACGCGCATGTTCTGTTGCTTCGCGGTCTTGCCCGGCAAAGATTGTTACTAAATGATCAGGTCGTTTATCGTAATGGATTGAATTCGCAGCAGCTGGTCTAGCGACACCGCCAGCACATCCACAAACTGAATTAATCATAACTAGCGTCGTCCCTGGACGAGCAAAAGCTTGATCAACTTCTTCAGGACTCTTTAATTCTTCATAGCCAGCTTCTCGCATATCTTGACGCGCAACGTCCACGACGTCTTGCATGAACATGTTAAAATCCATAGGTCATTCATCCCCTTACCAAATTTGATTGAACTTAAAACAAGCTTAACAATTTTAAATAGTTATTTCAATTGTAATTGTTTAATCCTTGTTATAGTAAGGTTCACTAGTGGATTAATATACGCTCAGTGAATCTTCATTCATACCTTCAAGTATTTCTTTTAAACGGGCTAAAAAGTGACCACAAATGAGGCCATCTAAAACTCGGTGATCTAAGGATAATGATAAGTTGACCATATCTCGTGCAGCAAACATATCATTAATAATAACCGGTCGTTTCACGATAGATTCGACTTGTAAAATTGCTGCTTGAGGATGGTTAATAACTCCCATCGAATGAATTGATCCAAATGACCCTGTATTATTGACAGTAAATGTACCACCTTGCATATCATCAGGTGTTAATTTACCTGAACGGGCTTTCACAGCTAATGTATAAATATCTTTTGCAATGCCTTTTATATTTCTTTCATCAGCATTCTTTATAACTGGAACAAATAATTGATCTTCGTTTGCCACAGCAATGGATAAATTAATATCTTTGCGTTGAATGATTTTATCTTCAGCCCACGTACTATTGAGTTGCGGATATTCCTTTAATGCTTGCGCAACAGCTTTTACAAAAAAGGCAAAGTACGTTAAATTAAATCCTTCTTGCTGTTTAAATTGATCTTTAATTGACTGGCGATATGTTACTAAATCAGTCACGTCAACTTCAACTGTCATCCAAGCATGGGGTATTTCTTGTTTGGAACGAACCATGTTTTGAGCAATCATCTTCCGAACACCTGTTACAGGAATTTCAATATCTCCTACCCCAGACGTTGGTAATGCTACTTCTTGTTGTGGGCTTGCTGAAGCAACAGGCGGTGGCACATCTGGTGCTGTCTTTGATAATGGTGTAGGAACGTCACCCGAAGTTATAATTGCCTCTATATCTTTACGAGTGATCCGGCCACCTCGACCGGTTCCCGATACTTGATTTAAGTCGATGTTGTGCTCGTGAGCCATTTTTAAAACAGCTGGTGAGTATCGTTTCTTCATCGACTGATGAGCATCATCTACCTTCGCCTCTTCTACCTCAAGTTGTTTAGAAGACGTCTGCTCGGCAGTATCTTCTTGGTCGGCGTCTGTTGTCATCGTACACATAACTTCTCCCACAGCTATAGTTTCGCCTTCTTTTGTTATAATTTCTTTAATCGTCCCTGCATAAGATGACGGAACTTCTGCATTTACTTTATCTGTCATTATTTCAGCTATTGGATCATATTTGTTAACATAATCCCCTTCTTTAACTAACCATGTTGTAATCGTACCTTCAGTAACACTTTCACCGAGTTGGGGCATCGTCAATTTTTCGGTAGTCAATGTATATCCCTCCTATTCAAATTAAAATTCCGCTAAGTCACGCATCGCTTCTTCGACCTTTTCAGGACTAATCATAAAGAATTTCTCCATTGTTGGTGCGTATGGCATTGATGGAACATCAGGTCCCGCTAGACGTTGAACCGGAGCATCTAAATCGAACAAGCAATTTTCGGCAATAATTGCAGAAACTTCACTCATAATGCTACCTTCTTTATTGTCCTCTGTAATTAACAACACTTTACCTGTTTTTTCTGCCGCTTCAATAATCGCTTCTTGGTCAAGTGGATATACTGTACGTAAATCAAGAATATGTGCGTCAATTCCTTCTTCAGCTAATTTTTCTGCTGCTTGTAAGGCAAAATGGACACATAATCCATACGTAATAACCGTAATATCTGATCCTTTTCGTTTCACATCTGCTTTTCCGATTGGTAAGACATAATCATCTTCTGGAACTTCGCCTTTTAGCAAGCGATAAGCCCGCTTATGTTCAAAAAATAATACTGGATCATTATCACGAATAGCTGCTTTTAACAATCCTTTAGCATCGTATGGTGTTGATGGAATGACTATTTTTAATCCTGGCTGGTTAGCAAATACTGCTTCAACAGACTGCGAGTGATATAATGCGCCATGGACTCCTCCTCCATATGGAGCACGAATAGTTATTGGACAATTCCAATCGTTATTAGACCGATACCGAATTTTTGCAGCTTCAGAAATGATTTGATTAACGGCAGGCATTATGAAATCAGCAAATTGCATTTCTGCTACAGGTCGCATACCATACATTGCTGCCCCTATGCCAACACCAGCAATTGCTGATTCAGCAAGCGGTGTATCTAGCACCCGATATTCTCCAAATTCATCGTATAACCCTTCTGTTGCCTTAAATACACCGCCTTTTTTACCAACATCTTCACCTAAAACAAATACACTTTTATCACGTTGCATTTCTTCTTTTAAGGCTGTTGTTACCGCCTGAATATATGTCATTACTGCCATTGTTTTAACCCCCTTACTCTTCATAGACAAACTTTAAAGCACTTTCAGGTGTTGCATATGGTGCGTTTTCAGCAAATTCAGTTGCTTCATTAACAATATTATCAATATCGTTATGAATCTCTTTTTCTAGATCTTCTGTTAATACGTTCACTTCTTTTAAATAATTGGCAAAAGAGATGAGGCAATCATTTTTTCTAGCTTCTTTTATCTCAGATTGATCACGATATGCCCGGTCATCATCATCACTTGAATGCGCGGTTAATCGTTGAGTCATCGCTTCAATTAAAGTTGGCCCTTTTCCTTCTAAAGCTCGTTCCCTAGCCTCTTTTACGACTTTATAAACTTCTAATGGATCGTTTCCGTTAATTGTAAAACCTGGCATACCATATCCGATCGCACGATCAGAAACTTTTTCACAAGCTAACTGTTTTTCTACTGGAACTGATATGGCATAGCCATTGTTTTCGACCATCGTAATAACAGGAAGTTTATGAACGCCTGCAAAGTTCAATCCTTCATGAAAATCTCCTTGGTTTGAAGATCCTTCACCTAATGTTACAAATGAAACAAGGTCTTTCTCTTCCATTTTGGCAGCTAATGCAACACCGACTGCATGTGGAAGTTGTGTTGTGACAGGTGAAGATCCGGTAAGAATTCTATTTTTCTTTTGACCAAAGTGTCCCGGCATTTGTCGTCCACCAGAGTTTGGATCATCTGCTTTTGCAAACCCCGATAACATGACTTCTTTTGTCGTCATTCCAAAGGCAAGAACAACACCTAAATCACGATAGTAAGGGGCAACATAATCATGTTCACGATCTAAAGCGAAAGCTGCTCCAACTTGTGCGGCTTCTTGACCTTGACAAGAAATAACAAAAGGTATCTTACCTGCTCTATTTAACAACCACATTCTTTCATCAATTTTTCTTGCTAGTAACATAGTTTTAAACATATCGAGAACATGTTCATCTGTTAACCCTAATTCTTTATGGCGGTTTTTTGACATAAGAAACCCTCCTTATTTTTTCGATTGCTTAAAAAACGGCTTAACTGTTTACTTTAGCCATGAACTTGAAGTCCTTCTACAGCTAAAGCTGCTTCACCGATTGTTTCTGATAATGTTGGGTGCGGGTGAACACTTTCAGAAATTTCCCACGGCGTTGCATCAAGGATTTTTGCAAGCCCTGCCTCAGAAATCATTTCTGTCACAAGTGGCCCAACCATATGCACACCAAGTAGGTCATTATTTTCTTTATTTGCAATGATTTTAACAAACCCAGTGGTATCACCATAAACGAGTGCTTTTCCATTTGCTTGAAATGGGAATGTACCAATTTTTACATCAAATCCTTTATCGATAGCTTGCTTCTCAGTCATGCCGACCGAAGCAACTTCTGGGTCAGAATAAACACATGACGGAACATGATTGTAATCAAGTGGAAATGGCTGTTCTCCTGCCATATGTTCAACTGCAATAATTCCTTCATGAGATGCGACATGGGCTAATTGCATACCACCAATAACATCCCCAATCGCATAAATATGAGATTCATTCGTTTGATAGTATTCATTCGTTTGAATATAGCCCTCAGCAATTACTGCATCTGAATTTTCAAGACCGATATTCGTTATATTCGCTTCACGTCCAACAGAAACTAATAGCTTTTCAGCGTTATATGTCTGCTGCTCTTCATCAACTTCTGCGTTAATCGTTACATTGTCATTTACTGTCAATGTTTCAGGTAAAACTTTAGCATCTGTAATAAATGTTATACCTTTTTTCTTTAATTGTTTTTCAACTTCTGCGGAAACATCTTTATCTTCTGTTGGTAAAATCCTATCCATGTATTCGATCACTGTCACCTCAACCTCAAAGTCTGCTAACATTGAGGCCCATTCAATGCCAATAACCCCTCCACCAACAATTATTATTGAAGAAGGTAATGTTTTCATATGTAAGGCATCATCTGATGTCATAACGTATGTACCATCAATCGGTAAGTCAGGTAATGTTTTTGGCCGTGATCCTGTTGCGATAAGTACATTTTTTGGAACAATCATCGTATTTTCATCACCATTTTCATATTCAATAGAAATTGTTCCAGCCATTGGTGAAAAGATACTTGGCCCTAATATACGACCAAATCCTTCATATACGTCAATTTTATTCTTTTTCATTAATCCTTGGACACCTTTATGTAATGTGTCGACAATTGAATTTTTCCGCTTTTGTACATTTAAGAAATTTAATGTTGTCTCTTTTGAATCTATCCCATATTCACTTGCTGATTGAGTTTGTCGAAAAACTTCAGCACTTCGTAACAATGCTTTCGATGGGATACAACCATTGTGTAAACACGTGCCGCCTAAATGTTCTTTTTCAACGATACCTACACGCATGCCAAGCTGAGCTGCTCGAATCGCCGCCACATAACCACCGGGCCCTCCTCCAAGGACAACAAGATCATATTCTTTTGACATACTTTGCCCACTCCTTTCTTACCCCAACACTTAATTATCGACGACTTAAAATATGATGTTCATTTAGTAAGAATTGTCCACGTGATTTTTTTATCGATTGAATCCTTTCTTCTGCCATTCGATCGGCAGCTAAATAAGTAGGAATATTATCACGCCTCGATATTTCAAAAACTTTATTTAAACTATCATAAATTGATTCTACTTTTTTCATAGCTCGCTCTTGCCTATATCCATGAGGTTGTAGTTCATCAGCGACATTAATAACGCCCCCAGCATTGATTACAAAGTCTGGTGCATATACAATTCCTTTTTCATAAACCATGTCCCCATGCTTAGCAGACTTTAGTTGGTTATTAGCAGATCCGGCAATGACTTTAGCTTTTAATTTTGGTATTGTTTCATCATTAATTGTTGCTCCCAATGCACAAGGTGAGTATATATCACATGTTACCTCATAGATGTCATCAGGATCGACGGCTGTTGCCCCAAATTTTTCTACCGCTTGCTTAACAGCAGCTTTATTAATATCTGTCACAATTAATTGGGCGCCTTCTTTATGTAAGTAATCACACAAGCGAAAGGCGACATTACCGACACCTTGAACGGCAATTGTTTTTCCTTCCAAAGAATCTGTTCCAAATGCTTCTTTAGCTGTCGCTTTCATCCCTTTATATATACCATAAGCAGTAACAGGGGCAGGGTTTCCTGAAGAACCATAACCAGACGTACCCGTTACATAATCAGTTTCCATATGAATAAGATCCATATCTTCTACAGTAGACCCTACATCTTCAGCTGTTATATAGCGACCGTTTAGACTTTCGACGTAGCGTCCAAAAGCCCTGAACATTTCAGGATTTTTATCCTTTTTTGGATCACCAATAATGACAGCTTTACCTCCACCTAAATTAAGACCGGCGGCTGCATTTTTATAAGTCATTCCTTGAGCTAATCTTAGCGCATCTTCAATAGCTTCATCTTCAGAATTATATGTCCACATACGTACACCACCTAAAGCAGGTCCAAGTGTCGTATCATGTATTGCAATGATCCCTTTTAAGCCTGAGTTTTTGTCTTGACAGAAGACAAGTTGCTCATAGTCATACGATTCCATATACGTAAATATTTCCATAAATTATTCCTCCTTATCGATTAAAATGCTCAATGGTCTTTAATGGCTAAAACATTAATCTGCTTTAATTATAGCCGAAAAGCCTAATGACGGTAAACGAATTGTAAGTTTTTAGGGACTTTTGCATAAAAATTAATGTCTTACTTATATAACTAATGCAAAATACATGCCAATTCCAAAACCGTTGTAAGCGCTTACCTCAACTATATGCTAAGGTGCAATGTTTTGCAAACGTGCAATTAGCTGCATGCACATTTATTCTAAACGGTACTTATCAAACTTATAATATAAATTACGAATTGAAATATCTAATGCTTTAGCTGTAGCCGTTTTATTAAAATTATTTCTTTCATAAGCATGTCGGATGAATTCTTCTTCAAATATTTCTAAAGCATGCTTTAAGGAACCTTCTCCTGTCTCATGTGCAACACCATCCATCATTTTTGACCGCTCATCCTCGGCTATCGCTAATTGTGGAAGGTATTCTCTTTTAATAACCTCTTCATGACGGTCCATATAAATCATCGCTCGTCCAATAACATTTTCTAGTTCACGAATATTTCCCGGCCAATCATATTGCTGCAAGTAAAGTAAAGCCTTTGATTCAATAGTTTGTACATGCCGGCCATACGATTCATTTAATTTGTTAATCAAATGATGTATTAAATGTGATAAATCGGATAACCGCTCTCTTAACGTTGGAATAAAAATAGGTAAACGATTTAAGCGATAATATAAATCTTCACGAAAAGTTTTGTTCATAATAGCTTTTTCTAAATTGACATTTGTAGCTGTAATAACACGTACATCAATAGGTATTGGTTCGGTTCCACCGACCCTTACAATTTCATTTTCTTGTAAAACTCGAAGCAACTTTGCTTGTGTCGATAAAGAAAGTTCGCCAATTTCATCTAAAAAAATACTTCCATGATGAGCTTCTTCAAACAATCCCTTCTTACCGCCGCGACGAGCCCCTGAAAACGCCCCTTCTTCATAGCCAAATAATTCACTTTCTAGTAATGTTTCAGCAATAGCCGCACAATTTACACGAATAAACTTATGATGTTTACGATCACTTTCATTATGTATCGCATGTGCAAATAATTCTTTACCTGTTCCAGATGCCCCGCGTAATAAAACTGTAGCAGGCGTTTTAGCCCCAACCTTTGCTTGCTCTAAAGCAAGTTGCATTTCAGGTGATGGACCAATAATATCATCAAATGTATATTTGGCTTCTAGTGTCCGTATCATACGCTGCGCTTTTTTTAATTCATTTGTTAAAGCGTGGATTTCAGATACATCATGAATAACACCGACACTTCCCTTTACTTGACCATCAACAATAACAGGTGCAACATTCACGAGTACATCTTTTTTACTAGGACCTACCTTCATAGCAACACCACGGACAGGTTTTCGTGTTTCTAACACTTTCATATGCATACTTTCGCCTTCAGAAATATCAACGGAAGCAGGCTTACCAATAATTGTGTCTTCTTCTAGACCAGTTAACCGGGTGTATGCCGGATTAATCATTAACCCAAGACCTTTTTCATCAACGACACTAATCGCCTCATCCGAAGATTGTATAATGGCTTCTAGCATTGTTTTGATTTCTTTTAAGTCTGTATTTTCTTCAGCCAAATTCACTACTTCGGTAATATCTTTAAATACAGCAAAAGCACCCATTAATTCGCCATGCGTATTAATGATTGGAATGCGTGTGGAAATAACTTGTTTCCCATTTTGCAAAGTTAATTTTTGATTAAGCTCTTTTCTTTGGCTACGAAGAACATGAGGTAAGCGCGAGTTTTTAATAACACTTTGAATAAGTTCACCTTCAACCTCATCTTTTACAAAACCAATAATATTTTCAGCACCTTTATTGACAAATTGGATAACTTCATCCTGATTAATAACAATCATGCCATCGTGGATGTTGTTTAAAATGAGTTTTTGGTTATTCATTTGGATTTTAATTTCTTCCAATAATCCTTCTTTTTCCTCAAACAATTCAGATATAATATATGCCACTGCACCAGGTATGACAATCGTATCATTATTTTTCTCTTCTAATAATGCATCAAATACTTTTTCGTCATCTGTCGCTTCAATAATTATATCAATGTCTTTATATAACCAATTTTTCCAGTGTGAATCGATTGGTATGTGATGTTCCGTAGCTAATTGTAACCCTTTAGCATGTTCGTCAATATCAATCACTGCAACTATTTCCATTCGATTGACCGCATGAAAAATTTTAAAAAGCGCACTCCCGCCAATTCCTGCCCCGACAATTAAAACCCGCACAACTTCCCTCCTCCACCTGCAATGTTTTGCATTATATATCATAAAGGACTATGAAAGATTTAGCAAATGCGCTTCAATAAAACAAACTTTATTTATTTCTATTGCCCAATAGTTTTGTTATAATAAAGACAACTTGTGTTTAAAAGGGGAAACGACATGATGAGAATTATCGCAGCTATTATATTATTTATTCCCGGCATTATTTCCGCCTTTGGAATAAAATTAATGCGTGACACACTATTCGATGATTTCTACCCGATTTTATTAACAAAAGGTTTACAATTTATTGTCGGGCTCATATTATTTATAGCTGGTATCGCCTTTCTCGGCGGTTTTATATTCCACCGTGATCGCAAAAGGCAATTAGAACATAAACAACAACAAACCTGTAAACTTAAAGAACAATAAGAAGAAACGTCATGAGGAGATAAACAAATGAAAGTAGCTAAATTCGGTGGCAGTTCAGTAGCAAATGCTGAACAAATAAAAAAAGTAGGCCAAATTATAAAAAGTGATCATCAACGAAAATTCGTCGTTGTATCTGCGCCAGGTAAACAACATCACCATGATGAGAAAATTACTGACTTACTTATAAGAGTTGGCGAAGCTTATTTAACGAATAACACGTATGATAAAGATTTAATGACTATTTTGAACCGTTTATCACAAATTATTAGTGACTTAAAATTACCTGAACAGTTGCTTACTGATATTAAAACAGCGATTGAAAATGCTTTAACATACGTTAAACATGACAATTTGGACCCTCTAAAAGCTATTGGGGAAGATAGTTCAGCAAAAATATTGAGCGCATATTTAAATACATTAGGCTTACCGGCGACGTATTTAAATCCTAAGGATGCAGGCCTTTTCGTGAGCAATGAACCGGGAAATGCGAGAATTTTACCCGAGAGTTTTAACAAGATATATCAATTACGTTCTCAGGAAGGAATCATTGTCATACCTGGATTTTTTGGGTATACAATCGACGGTCAGTTAATGACCTTTTCTCGTGGAGGATCAGACATTACTGGATCTATTATTGCTGCGGGTATAAAAGCAGATTTGTATGAGAACTTTACAGATGTTGATTCTGTTTATTCAGTGAATCCACATATTGTAAAAAATCCATGTACAATTAAAACATTAACATACAAAGAAATGCGAGAATTATCTTACGCGGGATTTTCTGTGTTTCATGACGAAGCATTAATTCCAGCATTTAAAGAGAAAATTCCCGTTTGTATTAAAAATACAAATAATCCAACAGCAAAAGGCACAATGATTGTTGCTCATAAAAAACCTACTGCTCGTTGTGTCGTAGGAATTGCAAGTGATACAGGATTTTGCAGTTTATACGTCAGTAAGTATTTAATGAATCGTGAGTTAGGGTTCGGACGTAAGTTATTTAATATTTTAGAGGATGAGCATGTATCTTTTGAACACGCTCCTTCTGGTATTGATGACATGTCAATTATTATCCGTGAAAACCAATTAACCCCTGAGAAAGAACAAATTATTATTTCACGCATCAAGCGTGAGCTCCATGCAGATACCGTAAAAATTGACCGTCATTTGGCGATGATTATGATCGTTGGTGAAGGGATGAAACATACAGTTGGGATGGCGCAAAAAGCAGCGACAGCCTTAGCTGATGCACAAGTTAATATTGAAATGATTAACCAAGGTTCATCTGAAGTATCGATGATGTTTGGCATTCAAGCAGATGGGCTCATACGGGCCATTCAATCGCTTTATAAAGCTTTTTTTGAATGAAGAATCAAAGGCGCTATTACAACTTAAGGTTTGAACAAAAAATTACTGTATACGGTTTCGTATACAGTAATTTTTATTAACTTACACGATGTTCTAATCGCAGGCGATCAGCAACCATCGCAATAAATTCAGAGTTTGTAGGTTTTGCTTTTGAAACGCTTACAGTATAACCAAATAGTGCAGAAATCGACTCAATATTACCTCGACTCCACGCCACTTCGATTGCATGTCTTATTGCCCGTTCAACTCTTGAAGCAGTTGTATTAAATTTTTTAGCAATATCAGGATAGAGCACCTTTGTAATCGATCCTAACAACTCAACATCATTATACACCATTGTAATTGCTTCCCGTAAATACATATAGCCTTTAATATGAGCTGGAACTCCAATTTCATGAATGATGTTCGTTATATCTCCTTCAAGATCTCTTTTAACCTTAACACCTGTTTGTCTCATCTGGTTGGATGGGAGCGGACTAATACCCTGCCCTTGCACTTGGCGAATTTGATCAGCTAAGTTATCCAATTCAAATGGCTTTAACATAAAATATGATGCCCCTAAGTCAACCGCTTTTCTCATGACTTCCTCTTGCCCAAATGCTGTGAGCATAATAACATTTGGATAGTGATCTCGCTCTATCCCTCGCAGTGTATTTAGAACCGCTAAACCATCAATATGCGGCATGATTATGTCTAAGATTAAAACGTCCGGCTCTAGCTCTTCTAACATCTCTAAGCATTCTCGACCATTATAAGCCGTTCCAATGACTTCAATATCCGTCTGCTCGGAAAAATATTCATCCATCATTTGAACAAGTTCTCGATTATCATCAACTAAACAAACTGTGATTTTATCCACAACAAATATCCTCCTTGTATGTATTTGCCTTTGACCCATTTAACCTATTCGACATCAATTAAAATTATCCTTTATCTAAAGCAAATAAATCAATTTTTCTTTTGTTTTCTAATGTTTGCTTTAATATCCTACGTTTTCTGATCTTTTCCTTCAAGAAACGACAAAAGATTTATGTAAAAAAAACGATCTTGTAACGGAAAAAGTATTCCATTACAAGATCATTTTTAACTTGCTCTTTCTTTTTCTGTTTCATAAATGTTAATACCAGCCTCTTGCAACATCCACTCAATATGAACACCATAACCAGACGTAGGATCATTAACAAAGACATGTGTTACAGCACCAATAATTTTACCATTTTGTATAATTGGGCTTCCACTCATTCCTTGGACAATTCCACCTGTTTTTTGTAATAATTTAGGATCAGTAATTTTAATAACCATTCCTTTAGTTGCTGGAAATTTTTGCGGTACACTACTGACGACTTCAACGTCAAATTCTTCTACTTTTTCTCCATCGACAACAGTTAATATTTTCGCTGGTCCTTCTTTAACTTCATGTGACAATGCGATGGACATTGGTTCATCATATTTATTATTTGTTATGTCTTGATCTAGTTCCCCAAAAATGCCAAATGGACTATTTTTAGTAATTGTTCCGATTTTATTTTCTTTCACCGAAAATTTTGCTTGTTTTTCACCGGGAGACCCATGATCTCCTTTAGCAATTGAAGTAACTGATGAGCGGACGATTGTGCCATCATGTATTTCAATTGGCTTTTTTGTATCCATATCTGATATGACATGACCAAGTGCGCCATACTTTTTACTTTTAGGGTCATAAAATGACATCGTTCCAATACCTGCTGCAGAATCTCTAATATATAAACCCATACGATATTCTTTTTCTTTATGATCATAAATCGGTTTTAACGTGCGCTCCATCGTTTCTTTGCCTCGTTTTATAGTTACCTCTAAAGGATTACCATTTTTGCCAGCCTTTTCAACATGTGGCTTTACGTCTTCCATTTTTTTAATGGCCTCTCCATTTATTTTTAAAATAACATCGCCAACTTTTATTTCAGCATCTTCCCCTGGTGAAAGAACTTCGTCTTGTTCCTTTACAAGATGGTGACCGACTACAAGTACACCAAGTGTATGAAGTTGAACACCGATTGATTGACCACCAGGTATTATTTTTATATCATCTAAAATTGAAACATTAACTTTTTTAATGGGAAACCCTGCAACATCATAAATGAGTTCATTTTGCCCTGAAGTTTCTGCATAAAATTCAGTAGTATCTACTGCTTGCATACTTTCTTCTGGAGACGTTACTTGAACAGCTTCGCCTAAACTAGGCAGTGTGATCATTCGATCCATCGTTAAAATTTCATTCGGAATGGAAAAATATTTTTGTAATGGGGTTAAAAAAGGAACCGAAAACATCATGACAAGGAGCAAAATGCCTACCCACAAGCGTATATTTTTAATTGTATTTTTCACCCAATGTTCACTCTCCTCGTTCCTTACCCACACCAATTTTTATCTGTACTTCTAATTTGACCTTTTACACCTTATTTTAAACTGGTTAATCATAAGAAAAGATGTGTAACATTTCCTATTAACAAATACATAAACAATGTATAGTGGTTAAACATAAGTATGAGAAAAATAAAAAAGCCAGTTTGCTTTAGTTTCTGGCTTTTTTATATTATTATCCTATATTCATTTTAAAAGTTATAGCTAAGTCAAGCAATTCTTTCCCATATTCTTTAGCAGTAGGTGTTAATTTTGGTCCAGTCATCATACGGCTTAATTCACTGATTTGTTCATCGGTTGATAATTCCTTAACAGATGTCGATGTTCTTTCATCTTTTTCGTATTTAGTAATTAAAATATGTGTATCAGCCATAGCCGCGACTTGTGGCAGGTGTGTAATACATAACACTTGTGAAGCATTAGAAATTTGGACAATTTTTTCCCCCATTGCCTGTGCAACACGACCACTTACACCTGTATCAACTTCATCAAATATGACACTTGTTACGCCTTGATGTTCTGCAAATATTTTCTTTATTGCTAACATAATCCGCGATAATTCTCCACCTGACGCAACTTTATGAATGGCTTTTAAAGGTTCACCGACGTTTGTCGAAATCAGAAACTGGACGTGATCAAGACCATCTTTATGAAATGATATATGTTTGAAATCATTTTCGGATTCGAATGACGGAAAGGGTTGAAAAGAAACGGAAAAAGTCGCTTGTTCTAAATATAAACCTTTTAATTCTTTTTCAATATCTATTGTAAGCTTCTTAGCTATATTTTTTCGAAGTTCATGTAGTTCTTTCGCTTCTAGATAAGCGTCACGGGCTGTTTCGATCATCTTACGTTTAATCGATTGTAAATGAGAATCCCTATTAGTAATTTGTTCAATTTCTTCTTCAATTTTAGCCATATATTCTAAAATTTCATTCACTGTTGAACCATACTTTTTCTTTAATCGATTAATCTCATCTAAACGGCCTTCAATTTCATTTAAACGTTGTTTGTCATAATGAAGAGTCTCACTAAATTGACGAAGTTCAAAAGATAATTCCTCAATAATGAAAAAAGAATTCGTTAATTCTTCTGCTTTTTTTTCAAGCGTCGGATCAAACGAACGTATGTCTTGAAGGGCTAATTGAGCTTTATTTAGCCAATCAATACCCCGTTGTTCACCATAAAGGGCATTATAAGCTTCTTGAACACCTAAAAATATTTTCTCAAAATTAACGATATGACTCCGTTCTTCTTCCAACTTTAGGTCTTCATTAGGTTCGAGTTGGGCTTGCTCTAATTCACGCATTTGAAACTCTAATAAATCTAATCGATGAGCAAGTTCTTGTTCATTCGTACTCAATTGATCATATTTATGACTTAACAACTGATATTGGTGGAATAAATTCGTGTATTCTTCTTTTGCCTGAGCAATCGCTGGTTCATCGTATAAATCAAGTAATTCAATATGGTTTGATGGATCCATAAGTGATTGTGTCTCATGTTGACTATGTATATCAATTAGTGTCTTACCGAACTCCCTTAATATTGCTAAAGTAACTAATTTTCCATTCACCCGGCAAATACTCTTTCCTTGATGTGTAATTGTCCGTTGTAAAACAAGCATATTGTCTTGAATATCGATACCATACTCTGCACTCACTTGATGAACGAGGTGATCTTTTGACTCTATTGTAAACAAACCTTCTATATCAGCTTTTTTCGCCCCATGTCTAACATAGTCTACAGATCCTCGTCCACCAGCTAATAATTGAACGGCATCAATAATTATTGACTTCCCTGCACCAGTTTCCCCTGTTAACACTGTAAGGCCATCATTAAAAGTTAAAGAAACTTTATCAATAATAGCAAAATCACGAATCGATAATTCTGTTAACACGTTAACAAATCACCTCGTCTTTTAAACGCTAGAGCATGTTTAAAAATCGTTTTTTAACTTCTTCAGTTTCATTTTCTGTCCTGCATATGATGAGGCATGTATCATCTCCACAAATAGTTCCCATAATTTCGTCCCATTCTAAATTATCAATTAAAGCACCAACCGCATGGGCATTGCCAGGTAATGTTTTTAAGACAATAAAATGACTCGTATGATCAATATTAACGAAAGCATCCATAATAATTCTCTTTAGTTTTTCTAATGGGTTAAATCGTTGATCGGCAGGTAAGCTATATGTATAACTCCGATTAGCTGAGGGAACTTTTACGAGATGAAGTTCTTTTATATCTCTTGACACTGTAGCTTGGGTTACATTAAATCCAAGTTCTTTTAATCGATCGACTAGTTCATCTTGTGTTGAGATATCATGTTTAGTAATTAGTTCGCGGATTTTAATATGTCGCTGTATCTTACTCATCATCTACCTCCAACAGTTTTTATTATCTTTGAATTAAATTAATGCTGTATGCGCTTCCTCTACGGTCCGCTCAATATTAAAGGTCATTGCTTGGCTACTGGATGTCTTCCAACCTAAGTGAACTAAATACTCTATATTTCCTTTACCCCCAGTAATTGGAGAATAAGTTAAATTTAAACATTCATAACGCTCACTTTGCGCAAAAGAAATGATATGCTCAATGACATCTTGATGAATGTGCTTTTCTCTAACGATACCACCTTTACCAACTTGATCTTTACCAGCCTCAAATTGTGGTTTAATAAGTGCAATAACATCACTATTTGGCGCGAGTAGTTGTGATAAAACAGGTAAAATCAATCTAAGTGAAATAAATGAAACGTCAATAGTTGCCATATTTGGAGCGCCTTTAAGAAGCATGTCTTGTGTGACATAGCGAAAATTTGTCCGTTCCATAACGACCACCCGATCATCACTTCTTAACTTCCAGTCCAGTTGATTATAGCCAACATCAATGGCGTAGCTCATTTGAGCACCGTGTTGTAAAGCACAGTCTGTAAAGCCACCCGTTGAAGATCCGACGTCAATTAGGCGTTTATCTTCCATGGATATAGAAAAATGTTTAATTGCTTTTTCTAATTTTAACCCACCACGACTAACATATGGACAATCCTTACCTTTCACCTTGAGTGGAATGCTTTCATCTACACGCATGCCAGGTTTATCAAGTCGCATCTCATCTGAATATACGAGACCCGCCATAATGATGCGTTTTGCTTTTTCTCTTGATTCAATTAAGTTCCGCTCTACAAGTAGTACATCTAGTCGTTTTTTACTCATATTAAAATCCTTTGTTAGTTAATTATTTTATTTTGAACGCTTTTGATTAAGTCTTGAAATGATTTCAACTTTAAATTTACTTTCTACAAATGCAATTAATTTACCAGTAAGCATAATGATATTCGTAGAAGCATTTATCGCAAAATATTTACCAATCGCCTTCCCACCAACTGTAATAGCCGCAACAAAACTTGTAAAAATAACAGATAAAGTTAATTCCATAGAAGAGCCTTCTGAATATCCAAGTATACTTGTTATTTGTAATACAACAACTACCGTAGCTGTTCCACTAACAATACCTGAAATATCTCCTATGACATCATTACAAAAACTTGAGAACTTGTCCGCATTTTTTATAATTGCTATAGCCTCTTTTGCTCCATTTACCTTTTCAGCTGCCATGGCATGAAATGGTGCTTCATCTGCGGCTGCTGAAGCAATACCAAGCATATCAAAGATTATACCAATAATAATGATGATAAAAACAACAAAAAGACCTACAAACCATGTCACATTGTTTAGGATTGACGATGAAATGACTGAAAAAATAGCCGCTAACACAAATGTGATAACGGCAATAGTTAAACTAAATTTAAGTGAACGATTTAATTTAGATTTCATAAAATACCTCTTATGATTAAATGTATAACGATATGTAAAGGGATGGTCATTTATAAGGTAAAGACTGCGGCTTAGGTCCAGTAGGTTTTCCCAGACAAATACCCCATGTTACCATAAAGGCGGTTCCCCTTTAAATTCATCTTAGCTATGTCACCATTAGCTAGACTGGATTACCACTTAGTCCGCACTATAATCCCTAATAAATGTCTATGGAACAGTCTAGGAGATTTCCTCACCAGTCGGAAACTGCTTCCTAGCCTCTTTTGCAACTCTGGTTTCATAGAAGTAAATCATATGAACTAGTGGCCATCTAATTCATACTTAATCATTCTAATTCCCACAGAGTCACTCAAGGCAGGCTACGCTACAGATATCGAATTCTGTAGGTTCATACCCCATTCCATAGTAAAGCCTAGGCTTAGGTCTTCACTACAGATATGGGCCTCCGCGGTAATTGGGTCAACGCCCACATGCCTTTGTGGATCGCCCAAAAACCTTAACTCCCAGCATTGACCCAAAGCTGGGCGCTTCAAGCCAACACAAGGAACTTCATTGATATGCCC
>Ga0079226_10000790_pt1 | contig 23202 bp, 20 predicted proteins | sample Poulit2014_FD_76345 | JGI IMG/M metagenome (GOLD analysis project Ga0079226, IMG submission 76345) | Agricultural soil microbial communities from Georgia to study Nitrogen management - Poultry litter 2014 | ecosystem: Environmental > Terrestrial > Soil > Agricultural land | place: USA: Georgia...
AATGCATCAGCACGGTTTGGGGTTAAATCAAATTCTAAAATCGCATCTTGTAAATTAAGTAATCCATCCACTGACTCTCCTACAACAGAATCATCTGGTAATACAGCGATTCCTTCTGCGAATGCTGGAACGATAAATCGTTCTCCAACACCTAGCTCCTGCAACGAGCAAATCATCCCATTTGATTCAATCCCGCGCAGTTTTACTTTTTTAATTTTAAAATTTCCTGGCAAAACTGCCCCAGGCTTTGCTACTACCACTTTTTGTCCTTGCGCCACATTCGGAGCCCCGCAAATAATTTGTAAAGTCTCATCGCCAACTTCGACTTGACAAAGTTTTAAACGATCTGCATTTGGGTGTTGTTCACATTGTTTTACATATCCTACAACGATATCTTTACTTTTTTCATTAATGACATATTCAATTCCTTCTACTTCAATACCTGATTTCGTTATCTTTTCACTTAATTGTTCAGCAGTTAAAGCGCCGAAATCAACATATTTCTTTAACCAATTTAACGAAACTAACACGTTAATCCTCTCCCCTTAAGCTTCATGAAACTGTTTTAAAAAGCGAATGTCATCGGTATAAAAACGTCGAATATCATCAATACCATATTTCAACATTGCAATTCGGTCTGGTCCCATTCCAAACGCAAAACCTGTATATTCATGTGGATCATAGCCAGCCATTTCCAATACTTTCGGATGCACCATACCAGCACCTAAAATCTCGATCCATCCAGTATGTTTACATACGGAGCACCCTTCTCCCGCACAAACTTTGCAAGAAATATCCATCTCGACTGACGGTTCTGTAAATGGGAAAAAACTTGGTCGAAGTCTAATTTCTCTATCTTCTCCAAAAATCTTTTTCGCAAATAAATTAAGCGTTCCTTTTAAATCACTCATGCGTACATTTTTATCAACATATAACCCTTCAATTTGTGTAAATTGATGTGAATGTGTCGCATCATCATTATCTCGGCGGTACACTTTTCCTGGACAAATCATTCGGATTGGCTCATTTCCATCGAGCGATTGCATTGTCCGTGCTTGAACCGGAGATGTATGCGTACGTAATAAAAGCTCATTCGTAATATAAAAAGAATCTTGCATATCCCTTGCAGGATGTCCTTTTGGTAAATTTAATGCTTCAAAATTAAAATAATCTGTTTCTACTTCTGGACCTTCTCGAACTTCATATCCAAGTCCAATAAATAAATCTTCAATTTCTTCAATAATAGAGGTAAGAATATGTTTGCCCCCTATATGAACTGGACGACCCGGCAATGTAACATCAATCGCTTCTTTTTGTAATTGTTGTTCTAATTCTACTTGTTCAATTTTTTCTTTTTTCGCATCAATCGCAGCTTTAATCGCTGTTCTCACTTTATTTGCTAATTCCCCGATAACTGGACGTTCTTCTTTCGACAGCTTCCCCATCCCTCGTAAAACCTCTGTAATGGATCCTTTCCTTCCAAGATAAGCAACTTGCACTGCTTGAATATCTTGCAAATTTTCGGCATCTTTTACCTTTTCTAATGCTTCTTGTTCGAGCGCATGTAATTGTTCTTTCATGTGTAAATCCTCCTTCATCCTACTGGAAAAAAATTTATACGACATAATTTTTAAGAAACTTGTCATTTTCAATAAAATGATGAGCAAATGAAGCGAATGAAATGAGTATCCACTTGTATAAAAGCTTTTATTCTTATGTGTCGTCCTACGATACTGTTTCGCGGCGTTTTAATGAAAAGTAAGTACGATTTTATTCGAGCATTATAAATGTTATAGTTCAAAATGATCTTTTGAATCCAAATAAATTGTAGATACCTCAGTTATTTTGCAAATAAAAAAGCCCTCCCTCCAAAAGGGACGAGGCTATTTATTTCGCGGTACCACCCTTGTTGATACAAAATGTATCCAACTTACAATTGATAATGGACAATTATCCAGATCACGATTAAGTGTCAGCTCCATGAGTGAATCGCAACAAACTGGTGCAATAAAAATGCTTTCAGTCTTAGACATTTTCTCCCTATATTGCCCGAACATGTTTGTTACTTTGCTCTTTCAACGCTTTTTATATGAAACTACAAATTAGTATATCCAAGCATTCATAATTATGCAACTAATTTCTCATGTGATACATTAAAATACCCGCAGCTATACTTACATTCAAGGATTCTGCCTCTCCATAAATAGGAATTTTAACGACTTTATCTACAACTTGTATCATTTCTTTTTGAATTCCGGTTCCCTCATTCCCAACAATTAATGCTGCTTTCCCTTCCACCTCTACGCTTCGATAATCTGTAGCATTTTCCAGAGCACTTGCTATTATCGTATAGTTTTTTTCTTGTAACGTTTTAATTTCTTCCGATAAATTTGCTTGGGTGATAGATATATGAAAAATAGATCCTTGAGTAGCTCGAATCACTTTGTCATTATACAAGTCTACGGTTCCTTGACCTAAAACAACGTGAGAAAATCCTGCCGCGTCTGCAGTTCGAATGATGGTTCCCAAATTTCCGGGATCCTGAACCGCATCTACTAGTAATACAAATTTACTATCTTTATTCGAAAATTCTCTCATTTTCACGACTGCTGCAATTCCTTGTGGGGTTTTCGTTTGACTTATTTCTTTAAAAACACGTGTATTTACAAATGTAATATTTTGTTGCACTAACGTGGAGGGAATGTCTACCCCTTCTCGAACAATGACGATCTCTATATCCCACCCACTATTTACAGCTTCTTCAATTAAATGAAACCCTTCAATTAAAAAACGTTCTTCATTCTTACGATGTTTTCTTGTATGTAACTTTCGCCAACTTTTCACTTGGTAATTTTGTATTGAAGTAATCACATGCATCAGCCCTATCTTAACGTTAGTTCTATCATACATATTTCATAAAGGATCGGTCAAACTATTAAAAGATATTTTCGCAATATGCGATAAAAAGGAGGAAAAAATTCATGGATATAGATGTTAGAAAAGCAATTTTGCATAATATTAAAGAGAATTCACGAGAGGAATTGGAATCAACGATTGTTGATGCCATCCAAAACGGAGAGGAGAAATTATTACCGGGACTTGGAGTTTTATTTGAACTTATTTGGAAACAATCAGACGACAATGAAAAAATAGAAATGATTGAAGCACTCGAAAAAGGTGTTAAAGCATCAACAACATCATAAAAAGAACCGTTCTGGTGCCTTCCATCGGTATATTTATACATTGCGGGTCTAAGTGATTCGTTCAAACCTCTTTGCATTATGACAAATGTAATTCGTTTGTAGAGCCAGTTTATTCGATCATACTAATTGTATCCGTTCGAGCTACTGAATGATAGCATGATACATTCGCCCCATTTTTTCTTGATTAAAATGTTGAATACACGTAAAATAGAAGGAGAATATAAATGGGGCGTTCGTATGAATCAAATTTATTCAAATATACATCATTATGTTGATGGATCTTTTCCAGACTCGATACAACAGGAAAATCATTCTATTTCAACAGGAACAGTTGATTTCAGACAATTATTGTTAGAGAAAATTCAGATGGCTATGCAGTTAAATCAGCAATTTAATTCATCCTATACAGCTGCTTCAGGATATTCGCCAGACATGTTACAACTGTTTTTACCAAGTTATTCCATGTATGGGACGGTTGATAATTCAGTTAGTTCTTATGGCTCACCTTTTCAGCAAGCTGTTTCCGCTTATTCTGGTGCAAGTCATCAAGATCTTCAGCCAGGTATAAAACATTCTAATAAGGCGGCGAATGGAATTGGAGTAAAAAGAAACCCACCGACAAATGAGTTTGATCATTTAATTCGTCAAGCTGCACAAAAGTACAATATCGATGAAAAGTTGATCCATGCGATTATTAAAGTTGAGTCAAACTATAAACCAAACACGAAAAGCCATGCAGGTGCAGTTGGGCTCATGCAGTTAATGCCTGTAACTGCGCGTGAAGTTGGTGTTACCGATCGATATGATAATGCACAAAACATTGATGGTGGGACACACTATTTCAGTAAAATGCTTTCAAAACATAACGGAGATTTAAAGCTCGCACTTGCTGCTTATAATGCAGGACCCGGAAATGTTAAAAAGTATGGTGGCATTCCACCTTTTAAAGAAACACAAAATTACGTCCGGAAAGTTATGGATTATTATTTAGGTTAAAAAATTAAAGAAAACTCGCTAATAAGCGACTCTTTAGGCGAAGCTTGAAGCGTAGTTGCACTTACGACGTAGCTATTGCCTTGCTGAGAAAAAGTTATCTACAATTAATGAAAATATAGTTACCTAGACAACAACGAAACCAGCTCCATTTTGGAACTGGTTTTTTGTTTCTTAGAAAAGATTTCACGCTAAACGAATTTGTTCTAACTTGCTTTGATCGACTTTTTTGATCACTTCTACAATTAATTTCACGGCATTTTCAAAATCATCTCGATGCAAAATCGCTGCATGAGAATGTATATAACGAGTGGCAATAGTAATTGACAGGGCTGGGACACCATCAGCTGTTAAGTGAATTGCACCAGAGTCCGTCCCACCACCTGCCATCGAAGCGTATTGAAATGGAATTCCTTTATCCTCTGCAGTTTCAACGACTAAATCACGCACCCCTTTATGTGAAATCATCGATGCATCGTACAAAATAATTTGTGGACCTTTTCCTAATTTACTATCCGTGTCTTTATCTGAAACTCCAGGCGTGTCTCCTGCTATACCAACATCTACTCCAAATGCAAGGTCCGGCTTAATAAGATGAGCTGATGTTTTTGCTCCTCGTAATCCAACTTCCTCTTGAATCGTACCAACTCCGTAAACAATATTTGGATGATCTTCGTTTTGTAGTTGCTTCAGTACATCGATAGCGATTGCACATCCAATGCGATTATCCCACGCTTTTGCTAAAAGCATTTTTTCATTTTTCATTTTGGTAAATTCAAAATATGGAACAACTGAATCACCGGGACGGACACCAAATTTCTCAGCTTCTTCTTTACTTGATGCACCAATATCGATAAACATATCTTTTATTTCTACAGGTTTTTTTCGTTGTTCAGCTGTTAAAATATGTGGTGGTTTTGAACCAATTACTCCTGTAATATTTCCTTCTTTTGTCATAATCGTTACACGTTGAGCGAGCATTACTTGATTCCACCAGCCACCGATCGTTTGAAAATATAAAAATCCATTTTTATCGATCCGTGTGACCATAAATCCAATTTCATCCAAGTGCCCAGCAACCATAATTTTTGGACCTTTTTCGGCACCCGATTTTTTCGCAATTAAACTTCCAAGATGATCTGTATAAACTACATCTGCATACGGTTTAATATATTTTTCCATTACATCTCTTGCTTCTTTTTCATGTCCGGATATTGCATTAGCATCTGTTAAATCCTTTAACATCGTTAACGTTGGATCTAAATTCGTCATATGTACAGTTTCCTCCTTATATTAGTAACCTTTTTCCTGCCTCTCATAGTTTACTTCATTTTTCTTATGGTATGCTTTTTTGATTTCCGTTTCAGAAAACCCTAATAACTTTGCCAATCGTAGATATTCCTTAAACATGCTTAAGTAATTTTCTTTTGTCTGTTTTTGATAAAATTGGATGCACTTTTCAAAAACATGGTTGAACTGTTTTGTTTCATTGAAATATGTAATGGAGAAATCTATTTGTGAAAACTCATAGCCTTTATGTAGGCCAATAGATAACAGAAAATGAATATTATCCACGTATTCCTCTAAAATGATTGCATCGTCTGATTTATCTTTTGTACTCCAAAACTTAAAACATCTCGTTTCATTTGCAAGCTCGCCCAATTCTACCAACAAAGCTAAGAATCTTTCTTCAAAAAGATCTTGTCCGTGTAGGTCGTGGTTTTGTGCAATATAGTTGTCCAATTCTTGCTGCATGGAAAAAAGCGTCTTCCAATCCACCCCAAATACCCCCTATTCTGTTCATATTGTACCATTTAATTTAGGTTTTTTTAAAAATATAAGTGTTTATCCAGCTAATTTTCGTTTTAACCACGGGAACTACGAAATAACCACGCAATTCTCGATTTAACCACGAACAAAGTGGATAAACAGCTAATTCGCGAGTTAACCACGAAGATGAAAGAATAAACACAGAATTCACTGTTTAACAACGAACGAAGCAGATATCCAGCTAATTCGCGAGTTAACGACAAAACTCATAAAGTAGCACAAATTAAAAAAGCCAAACCTTAGATAAAATAAGATTTGGCTAATTACTTATTTAAGAGCAGCTTTTGCTTGGTTTACTAGTTCAGTAAATGCTTTTTCATCATTAACAGCAAGATCTGATAACATTTTTCGATTAATATCGATTCCAGCAACTTTTAAACCGTGCATTAACTTGCTATAAGAAATATCATTTAAGCGTGCAGCAGCGTTAATACGTGCAATCCAAAGTTTACGAAAATTACGCTTTCTTTGTTTACGGTCACGATATGCATAGTTACCTGATTTCATTACTTGCTGCTTAGCTGTTTTAAATAACTTATGTTTAGAACCATAATATCCTTTTGATAATTTCAATACACGTTTACGTCTTGCACGTGTAACTGTTCCACCTTTAACTCGTGCCATTGTTATAACCTCCTAATAGTACATATCTAGATTTATATGATCCGACACTTTATCGCGGTAACATTTGGTCGATACGCTTCTGATCTCCCTTAGACACAAGAGCAGATTTACGTAGTTTGCGCTTTTGCTTTTGTGATTTATTCGCAAATAAATGACTTGTATATGCGTGAGAACGTTTTAACTTCCCAGAAGCTGTTCGTTTAAAACGTTTTTGTGAACCTTTATGAGTTTTCATTTTTGCCATGTTAAGTTCCTCCCTAATAACAGTTATCTTTACTTATCTGTAGATGGGGCCAACATCATAAACATTTGACGGCCTTCCATCCTCGCCTTAGACTCAACAGACGCAATATCCTTCGTTTCATCCGCAAGTCGGTTTAAGACTTCTTGTCCGAGTTCTTTATGCGTAATTGCACGCCCTCTAAAACGGACGGACGCTTTTACTTTATCACCTTTTTTGATAAATTTACGAGCATTTCGTAATTTGGTATTAAAGTCATGATCACCAATTCCTGGAGAAAAACGAACTTCTTTTACATTAATGACTCGTTGTTTTTTACGAGCTTCTTTTTCCTTCTTTTGTTGCTCATAACGATATTTTCCGTAGTCCATGATCCGACAAACTGGTGGTTTTGCTCCTGGAGCTACTAAAACTAAATCTAAATTTCTCGTTTGCGCAATTTTTAATGCTTCATTGCGTGATTTCACTCCGAGTTGATCACCATTGGCATCAATAAGACGTACTTCTCTTGCACGAATCGTTTCATTAACATTCATTTCTTTGCTAATAACTAGCCACCTCCGAAAAAATTTGATCCGCTATGACAAGATGTTGAGCATTTTAAAAATAAAAAATGCGGGCACACGAATGCACCCACATGTCTCTCATGTTGTAGAAAGATTTAAAGTAACCAGCCAACAGCTTAAAGCGTTAGTCAGGTGAGAAGCGGGGTGCTCCTACTTGTCGTTAGATCATAAATGAATATTCAATTCAACTATTAAAGTATAGCATGGCTAAGTCCCATTGTCAACCACTTTTAAGTACAAGTGTAGAATTAAACTTAGTTTAATAAATTATATCAATAACCTGCATCATAGTAAATAGATTTGATTGGCTGTTTATCGGCTCGCACGTAAAAAGCAGCTAGTTTAAATTATCGGTTTTAGATTTTTAGTATTAACATCGAAAAATAAAAAATCGATAGTGAAATTAAAATTATAATCGTAACATTCAGCCGTGAAAACTATTGACGAATGACACAATTAAACCACATTCGTGACTTCATCAGTAAAAACTGTATACACAAACTTATTTATGCCCCGTTTTATCTACAATTTCTTTTTGAATCGTTTCTAAAAACATATCATAGGATAAGGATTCTGTCTTTTTCTCTCCATATCGGCGGACATTTACGCTATTAGCTTCAATTTCTTTATCGCCAATTACTAAGGCGAAAGGAATTTTTTTCGTCTGCGCTTCTCTAATTTTGTAACCTATTTTTTCGTCGCGAACATCCACATCTACACGAATTCCAGCTCGTTTTAATTTATCTGCAATTTCATTAGAATAATCTAAATGTGCGGTTGGTGATACTGGAATGACTTGCACTTGAACAGGTGCTAACCACGTCGGAAATGCGCCCTTATATTCTTCAATTAAATAAGCAACGAATCGTTCCATTGTAGAAACAACTCCACGGTGGATGACAACCGGACGATGGTGTTTTCCATCTTCTCCGATGTAGGATAAATCAAAACGGTCAGCAACTTGATAGTCGAGTTGAACAGTCGATAATGTCTCATCATGTCCTAATGCAGTCTTCACTTGGACATCAAGTTTTGGACCATAAAATGCCGCTTCACCGATCGCTTCAACATATGGAAGATCCATTTCATCCATCGTTTGTTTTAAAACACTTTGAGCTGTTTCCCACATTTCATCGTTATCGATATATTTTTCTTTATCTTCCGGATCCCGGTAAGAAAGCCTGAAATAATAATCTTCAATTGCAAAATCTTTATAAACTTGCTCAATCAATTCAACGACACGTTTAAACTCATCTTTTAATTGATCTGGACGACAGAAAATATGCGCATCATTTAACGTCATGCCACGGACACGCTGCAGTCCTGCAAGCGCACCTGACATTTCATAACGGTGCATCATACCGAGTTCGGCAATGCGAACAGGCAAGTTACGATAACTATGCAATTGATTTTTATAAATCATCATATGGTGCGGACAGTTCATTGGACGAAGGAAAAGCTCCTCATTATCCATTTGCATCGATGGAAACATATCGTCCTGATAATGATCATAGTGACCACTCGTTTTATAGAGCTCAGCACTCCCAAGCACTGGTGTATAAACATGCTCGTAACCAAGTTTCTCTTCCAAGTCGACGATGTACCGTTCAATAATACGGCGGATCGTTGCACCGTTCGGCAGCCAGATTGGTAATCCTTGTCCAACTTTTTGCGATACGGTAAACAACTCCAGTTCTTTACCAAGTCGGCGATGATCTCGTTCTTTTCTCTCCTCCAAAATACGTAAATATTCTTTTAGCTCGGAATCTTTTTCAAAAGCTGTTCCGTAAATTCGCTGCAATTGCTTATTGTTACTATCTCCACGCCAATAAGCCCCGGAAATACTTAATAGTTTGAACGCTTTAATTTTGCTCGTCTGCGGTACGTGAACACCGCGACAAAGATCAAAAAATTCGCCTTGTTTATAGATCGAAATCGTTTCGCCTTCAGGTATATCATCTATCAACTCAAGCTTGAGATTGTCCCCAATTTCACGAAACATTTGTTTTGCTTTATCACGAGTAATATCCGAACGAACGATTTCCAAATTTTCATCAATAATTCTTTGCATTTCTTTTTCGATTTTAGGCAAGTCTTCTGTAGTAAGTGATTGTTCCATATCGATGTCATAGTAAAAACCTTCATCGATGACAGGGCCGACTCCAAATTTAACATCTTTATAAAGTCGTTTTACCGCCTGAGCAAGTGTATGAGCTGTAGAATGGCGCATAATATCGATACCATCTTCATTTTTGTACGTAATAATTTCTAGTCTACCACCTTGTTCAAGTGGCTGACGTAAATCAACGAACTTATCGTCAAGCTTGATCGCTAAAGCTTGTTTCCGTAAGCCTGGTGAAATGGATTGCGCGATCTCTTCACCAGTAATTCCCTTTGCAAAATCTTTTTGATTCCCATCTGGGAAAGTAATTGTAATCATCGGTCAACCTCCTCTTATATGTTTAAAAATCAAAAACACCCATCCCTCTTTAATTAGAAGGGACGAGTGTTATACGTGGTTCCACCCTCATTTTCGATTAAAACAAATGATACGACTTCATTTCTCTTAACGCCGAGGTGCGCTGCAACTTACTATGATGTTCAATTGCAGAGTTCAAAGGTGGTAATCATTTTATGCAAATAGCAGAAGTTTTCAGCCTATGACTTCTTTCTCTTTCTATTTACGAATAAAAGATCATGTCCTTCTCATCACTTATCTTAATAAAATTGTCAAAATAGATTATAACAAGACTTTAAAATAATGGCAATTATTTTACTTTCCGATGAAAGGGAAATTCTTTCTTTGGTAGAAACGTTACTCTTTCTTGAAATATATTAATTAATGTTAACGTTTTTGCTTCAGATGGATGGTCACCATATATATAGATATTTTTTGGTAAAAGTGTAATAACAGGGGATAAATTCATTTCATTTTTATCTAAACCAACTATGTAAAGTGGTTCACTGCTCATAAGATTTCTTAATTCAAATGGGCTATACTTTTCGCCGTTTGGTCGATAGAAGGAAAAAGTCTCTCCTTGCAGAATATGTAAATCCTTTGTTTTCGTCGTTTTTCTTTTAATAAACTCTCGTATAGATTGAACAAAATTTTGATGCTCTTCTTCTCGTTTCATTTCATCAATCCCGTAACCTACCGCTTCTTGTAAACATGTACTAAATGGTTGCATACAAAACGTTACAAGTGAATCAAAATGAATTGGAAAAGTTTCATCAACATTTTGTTGGATTAACGCATAAACATAATTTTTTAAACAATGATGTTTAGGAAAAAGCTTTGATTGGAAATGTTTTTCGTGTAAAATCCAATTCGTCAATACGCAAATACGCTCAATTTCCTCCTTATCCCTATAAAAATATTTCTCTTGTGCTATTTTTTTTGTCATTTGATTTAATCGATAGTAAAGAAAGACTTTTACAAAACAATCAATTACAATTTCTAATGAAACTTTCCGCTCATGGATTCGTAATTCATTTCCCCAATACTTATCTTTTTTCCACTGGATATTAATTTTTTCTTGTAAGCGATATAGCATTTCACAAAAATAAATCACTTCTTTTTCAAAGCGAAAATAAATAACTTTCAAGTCCTACCACATCCTCATCTCATGTTTCCGGTAATACATTATATGGACGAGATGTATAAAAAATGATTAGTAAAAATGCTTCATTATTTATAAAGCGAGTCATAATATATGAATGATCAAGAAAAATATATTAAAAAAAGCTTTTGTTTAGAGACGTTTCTAAACAAAAGCATGACTCAATTTAAATTCTACGATTTTTCCCAGTGACCTTTACTTCCTCACTTACTTGATAAATTCGTTCCATAATTCGAAATGCTTTTACTTTCTCGACATCCCCTTTTGTAGACGTCGTTAAAATTTCTTCAAGTTGTTCCATTGTATAATTAGAAGTAAAAAATACGGGCAGTTTCTCCATCATGCGATATTGTAAAATCGAACCGAGTACTTCGTCACGAAACCAAGCAGATAACGTTTCTGCACCAATATCGTCCAACATTAATACATCTGCTTGTTTAAAAACATTTAATTTTTCTTGTACAGTATTATCTTGAATTGCAGCCCGAATTTCTTGTACGAATTCCGGCATATAAATAAGCATTGATGAAATATTGAATTGCTTGAGCCGATTCGCAATCGCTCCAAGAAAATATGTTTTTCCAACACCAAATGGACCGGTGAAAAATAATCCTTTTTCTGGTAAACTATGTTTTGCCTGATCTAAAAATGTCGTCATTTCTTTGATTGCAAATGATCGAGAGGAATCAATTGTAATCGTTTCGATTCGTGCATTTAAAATTTCTTTTGGCATATAGATGCTTTTAATTAAATTTTGCTTTTCGGCTACTTGTTCATAGGCGATATAATTACGACACTTTTCATAAGCAATATGAATTTCCCCATGGATATATTGTAAAATCGGAGAATACCCTTTCACCATGTTCTTACAAGATTCATAGTTTTTACAACGATTACATTGGATTGATTGTGTACTATACTCATAAAGTTTATTCAAGCGCTTATCTATATCTTTTTCGGTGATTTGTGGGTGTTTTTCTAAAAATTCCTGGATTTTTGGATGTTGTAGTATTTCTGTTTTCATTACTTCATGACGTTGTTTAAAAGCATCATTATCATTTATCCATTTTTGTAACGAAGTTTGAATCGGCTTCATTTCAATCATTCCTTTAAAACTCTAATTATTTTTAGAAGCATGTCGCTGAAGAAGGGCTATGAGCTCCTCTTGTTCATGTTTTTGTTCTTTCGTTAACACATCTTCTTTCTTGTTAGACGGTCCTTGCTGCCTTTGTTTTTTACTTTCTTCAAACCAATCTGGAATTATTTCTTTTGATTGTTTTTTAGCATAATAGTTTTTACGAGGCTTTGTTTTTTCTTCCGATTGATTTTGAACAAAATCCATCGCTTCCTTTGCTGTTTTAAACCTCTTCCGGGACCAATTGCTCGCAATTTTTTCCATATACCGAGGTGGCAATTTCATGTTTGACTGCAACATAACATAATGTATAAGTACGTTCATAACAGGAGTTGATAATCCTTGGCTCACCATAATTTCACTAATTAATTTTAAATCTTGTGGCGATGCATTGTTACCAGATGAGAGATCTTCCAATAATTCTTTTGGAGAAATGGTTTCAAATCTCTGTTGAAGCTTCTCTTCCGGCGTTAATTGTTTTTGTTCATTTGGTTGCGTCACTTTTTGTTGTTTTAATGACAATTGTATATTAGAAGTATTATGTTTCGATTGAAAAATATCAAGACATGCTGCTTTTAATTGTTCAATATCTAGCGTATTTTCCTCCGTTAACGCCCATTCAATGGCATTTTCAGTCTCATACATTTCTAAGTCATACAGCTGAATCATCTGTGAAATAATTCTTTTATTTGTCTCGGTTAATACTTTATTAACGGGGATCATTTTACGCTGTAACGATTGTTTAATAAGCGAAAAGTCCACCAATTTAATCGGAATTCCACCTGCTGTTTCTTTTTGAACCGGTGGAACATACTTCTTATTCGAAGGCTTAAATGTTTGAAATACGTCATCAAAAGCAGCGGTGACATTTTGACCATCAAGATTATTCGTCTTTTTTGTATAATGAATTTTTAATGCCTTAAATTTTGATTTACCGATATGCCGATATAACAATTCCGCTAACATCATATCTTGAAAAAAAGCTTGCGGCCTAAATGGTGGCTGTAAAATATATGTATAATATGTTTTATCTTCGTTCTCTTGTTGATATGTTTTCAACAGTCCTATTCCTTCTAATTTAAGTCGAGCTTCATAAATTCGATCCAAAGATAAATTTAAATAATTCATCAGTGTATGGTGAGTTTGAAGGGACTCTTCTATTTGGATATCAATTTCATGTAAGAGAAGTTGATATAAATTGACTGCTTCTATCCCAAGTAATGGTTGGTATAAGTGCATTAATGATTGTAAATAATCGGTTGGTAAACTTGTCGAAAGTTGTACCTGATAACCGTCAACAGGCAAAATTTTTCCAAGATGTTGCACTTTTCTCACCTTTCCTTTCAAGCTTCCGTCATTACTTTGGTTTGTTTGATTGTAAAATTTCTTTTAATTCATCTAAAAAGACGTTAATATTTTCAAATTGTCGATAAACCGATGCAAATCGTACATAGGCAACCTCATCAATTTCAGATAACCGATCTAATACCATTTCTCCAATATGACGGCTATTAATTTCAGGTAAATCTGAGTTCCGGATTTCTCGTTCGACTTCAAGTGCAATTTGTTCAATTTCTTCAATTGTAACAGGGCGTTTTTCACATGCTCTCATTAGCCCTCTAATGAGTTTATCCCGATCAAATTCCTGTCTTGTCCCATCTTTTTTAACGATAATTAATGGTGTTTCTTCTTTGCGCTCAAACGTCCGAAACCGAAACCCGCATCGTTCACACTCACGGCGTCTCCGTATAGCATCTCCATCCTCAAATGGTCTTGAATCAAGTACACGGGAATGTTTATGGTTACATTTTGGACATTTCATCAGTTTCAACCCCATTCATCTTTCCAAACACTTTCTACTGCGATTTGTAGTTATTAGTATATTTTATCATGTTTTGTCACATTTCCATAATTATTTAAAGGTAAACGAGCTTTCCAGCTAAATGACAGATCAAAAATTTTGACTGTATTAGCTTATATTTGGGCGCATTAACTTAAATTCAGACGCATCTGCCATAGTTTCTGGCGCATCAATCTAAATCTAGACGCATCAACCAAATTCCGAGCGCATTAAATAACATTCAGACGCATCATCCAAAATTCAGACGCAATAGCCAAAGTTCAGGCGCAATAGCCAAAGTTCAGGCGCAATAACCAAAGTTCAGGCGCAATAGCCAAATTTCAGACGCAATAGCCAAAATTCAGGCGCAATAGCCAAATTTCAGACGCAATAGCCAAAATTCAGGCGCAATAGCCAAAGTTCAGACGCAATAACCAAAGTTCAGGCGCAATAACCAAAGTTCAGGCGCAATAGCCAAAATTCAGACGCATATTTTCAAATCTAAGCGCATCCATCTTATTACACGTATAATCCATCATTCAGACACCGCACCAGTCTAAGCGGAATAAATAATGATTCATACACAATATTTGCGAATCATTCAAAAACATTAAAAAACGGAAAAGTTGCCTATGAACATAGACAACTTTTCGCATAAATATTTTATATTTTAACTGTTTCTTTCTTTGTTTGTTTTTGTAATGCTTTACCAACAAAGTTAGCTAAATCAAGCACTCTTGCCGAATATCCCCACTCGTTATCGTACCATGCTAAAACTTTTAATTTTTTATCTTCAATAACGATTGTTGAAAGAGCATCAATGATTGCAGAAAAATTTGTCGTTGTATAATCGATGGAGACAAGTGGCTCTTCACTGTATTGAATAATTCCTTTCATATTTCCTTTTGCTGCTTCTTTAAATACGTTATTCACTTCTTCAACCGTTACATCTTTTTCGACATCGACAACTAAATCAACTAATGAAACATTTGGTGTAGGGACTCGTAGTGCCATCCCATGTAATTTCCCATCTAAATGTGGTAATACTTCACCTAATGCTTTAGCGGCACCTGTTGACGTCGGGATAATCGATTGTCCACATGCACGTGCACGACGTAAATCTTTATGCGGATTATCTAAGTTTTTCTGATCAGTCGTATATGCATGAACTGTTGTCATTAAACCATTTTCGATTTTAAAATTATCATCTATAACTTTTACGACTGGTGCTAAACAATTCGTAGTACAAGATGCGTTAGAAACGATATGATCTGTTTCCACATCATATGTTTCCTCATTTACGCCTAAAACAATTGTATTATCAACATCTTTCCCTGGGGCTGTAATGATTACTTTTTTCGCTCCAGCTTCTAGATGACGACTTGCTCCTTCTTTTGTATTAAACTTACCTGTCGCTTCAATAACGATATCAATATTATTTTCACGCCAAGGTAATTTTTCCGGTTCTCGTGAATCCACATGCAAAACTTTTTGTCCATTTATTTCAAAACCATCTTCGATTATGTTGATCTCACTGTCGAAGATGCCGTGGACACTGTCGTATTTAATTAAATGTGCTAACGTTTCCTCGGGATAGCTTGCGTTAATAGCAACTACTTCAATATTTTCATCTAAGATTGCTTGACGAAAAACCATTCGTCCAATTCTCCCAAATCCATTAATGGCAATTCGAGTTTTACCCATTTCAAGTCCTCCCAATATGTGCTACACTATTTCGATCTATTTTCATAATTAGTATAACACAATTAACGATAAAAGTGCTACAAAATATGAACAAATTATTAACTTTTATTTTTTCCTTCGACATTCGATCTATTCACATCTGCAAAGGATCTTATTTACAATCCTTCCATATATTTTATGCTCAAAGAGGGAAAGAGAAACTCGCTAATATATTAGGATTTTAGTGAAATTTTGCAATCAGCGATTATTAGACGAATATACTCCCCATTCCGTTAAAATCGCTATTAATTGTCGATACGAATCTTCTTTTGTACCATTATTATTAATGACCGCATCCGCTTTTTTTGCTTTTTCGGAAACCGGAATTTGTGCATTTATTCTGCTTTTTGCTTCTTCCGTTGTTAAGTTATCACGTTTTAATATCCGCTCCAACTGGATGTCTGCATCAACGGATACAACAATTACTTTATCAACGAAATGGGTAAGTCCACTTTCATATAACAACGGAATATCTAAAACAACACATTTTTCTCCTTGATCCACCAATGCGTCTCGTTGCCGAATCATTTCTTTTCGAATCGCCGGGTGAACAATTGCGTTCAATTTTTTTCGTTTTTCTTCATCATTAAATACGATATTTCCAAGTTTTTTTCGATCAAGCGTTTGATTATGTTGTACTATTGTTTCACCAAAGGTCGCTACAATGCTGGTATATGCTTCCTTCCCAGGTTCAACGACTTCTCTTGCAATGACATCTGCATCAACGACAGGTATATTAAGTTCACGAAATTTATTTGCGATCATCGTTTTTCCAGTTCCAATACTACCGGTTAGTCCAATAATGAGCGCCATCTATTCACTCTCCTTTATCAGCCGTACCTAAACTCTATTCCGCTTGACATGTAGGGCAAATATGAGTTCCGCGTCCCGCCACTTTTAGCTTAATGATTTCTTCTCCACAATGTTTACAAGGTTTTTGTTCTTGCGCATAAACAAACAACTCTTGTTGAAACATTCCCATCTCACCAGCTCCATCTACATAGGACCGTATTGTCGTTCCTCCTTGTTTAACAGCGCGATCAAGCACATTACGAGCGTATTTCCAAATAGTTTTAACTTGCTGATCAGTAAGTTCATTCGCCTTTTTCTCAGGATGAATACGTGAGAAAAATAACACTTCATCGACATAAATATTCCCAAGCCCAGCAATGATCGTTTGATCTAACAGGGTTGTTTTAATATTTCGAGTTGTTTTCTGACATTTCTCACGTAAATATTCAACGGTATATGTTTTTTCAAAAGGATCTGGACCTAATTGATTTAATGGTTTTACTGTAAATTCTTTGCCAATCGGAAAAACATGCATCGTTCCAAATTTCCGAACATCATTATAGCGAAGATCCGTTCCATCCGTAAAATGAAAAATAACGTGGGTATGCTTCGTAATCGGATCCTCCGATTGAGTTACCCGGTACTTTCCTTCCATGCGTAAATGAGAAACAAGCACATAATGCTCAAAATAAAATAATAAAAATTTTCCGCGTCGATCCATTTTCTCGATCTTTTCTCCGATAAGCAGGTGTTTAAAATGATCGACATCATCCGGGTGTTTAATTATTTTCGGCCAATAAATGGATACATCTTGAATTTTTTTACCAGGGACAAGATTTTCGAGTGTTTTTCGGATTGTTTCGACTTCAGGTAATTCTGGCATTTCTTTCCTTCTTTCTATTTCGCATCAAACCAACTTTTCCCGTAAGAGTAATCTACTTTTAACGGAACATTTAAAATTACTGTCTTTTCCATTACTTCTGGAACAATTTTCGCAAGTTGGTCGATTTCTTCTTTCGGTGCTTCTAAAATTAATTCGTCATGTACTTGCATAAGCATACGGGCTTGCAAGTTTTCTTGTCTGAGTCTTTCTTCTAAGTCAATCATTGCTTTTTTAATGATATCTGCGGCACTACCTTGAATGGGTGTATTCATTGCGGTCCGCTCGGCGAAGCTTCTTTGGTTAAAGTTCCGACTTGTAATTTCAGGTAAATATCTTCTTCGTTTCATAATCGTCGATACATACCCATTATGTTTAGCTTCTTGAACGATATCATCCATATATTGTTTTACATCTGGATAAATGGAAAAATATTTATCAATAAACGTTTTAGCTTCTTTACGAGTGATCTTTAAATTTTGGGACAAGCCGTAGTCACTAATACCATAAACAATTCCAAAATTAACAGCTTTCGCTTGTCTTCGCATATGAGGATCAACTTCAGATTCGTTAACATGAAATACATCCATCGCTGTTTGGGTATGAATATCTTTATCCTCTTTGAAAGCTTGTACCAATTTTTCATCTCCTGAAATATGGGCAAGCACTCGTAGTTCAATTTGCGAATAATCTGCTGCAAAGATAAGCCAATCTGTTTCTGAAGGGACAAATGCTTGTCTAATTTTCCGCCCTTCTTCTAGTCTGATCGGGATGTTTTGCAAGTTTGGTTCTGTCGAGCTTAATCGACCGGTTTGTGTCAATGCTTGATTAAAGCGAGTATGAATTTTATGCGTATCTTTGCGTACTACCTTTAAAAGTCCGTCCACGTAAGTCGATTGTAACTTTTTCAACTGGCGATATAGTAACAACTTCGGGATCATTTCATGTTCTGATTCAAGGTTTTCTAAAACATCGACTGCTGTTGAATAACCGGTTTTTGTTTTTCTAATCACAGGTAATTCAAGTTTTTCAAACAGTATAACAGATAATTGTTTTGGTGAATTTATATTGAATGTCTCACCGGCCAATTCATGGATATCAGTCTCAATCGTATCTAGCCGTGCCGTTAATTCTTTACCCATTTCTTTTAAACGTTCAACATCTATTTGAACTCCGGTATGCTCGATTTCCGCCAAGACAGTTGCTAACGGAAGTTCAAGTTCATTATATAACTTGATCTGCTCATTTTCCATTAAGTCATTCATGAATCGGTCTTTCAATTTGTAAATGATATTTGTTTTTCTAGCGACATGTTCACTAACCTTTGAAAATTCCGGTACTGAAAGTTTTGCACCTTTTCCATACACTTCTTCATCAAGATAAATATCCCTTTCGCCTAAGCGACGCGCAATGGAAGGTATTGTTTCATTATTATCAGCTGGGTTAATTAAATAGGCGGCGAGTTGTAAATCAAACGTAATGCCTTTAAGCGTGATCCCCCGATGTAGAAATGCAACTTTCACTGCTTTTGCATCAAAAACATATTTTTCTTTCGTTTCATCTTGTAGCCACTTTATAAATTCATCTGACTGAAGTGCATGTTCCGTTTTGATAGCAAAATTTCCGTGTTCATTCACAATTCCAATCGCTTCGATAGTTGCTTGATGATAATTTTCGGTGATCATTTCCACATGGAGTGCATTTTTGTTTGCAAAAATATCTTCTCTAATTTCGTCTATCACTTCATAATCAAATGCTTCAAGTTCTATATTTGGTTCATCGCCTTTTTCACTGTGCAGTCGATCTAATAATGAGCGAAACTCAAGTTCCGTAAATAAATCATAAATGTTTTTATATTCATAGCCTTCATAATCAAGATCCTGAAGTGAAATGGTAATTGGCGTTTGTTGATTAATTGTTGCAAGATCTCGGCTCATAAACGCATCTTCTTTATACTTTTGTAAATTTTCTTTCAGTTTTTTCCCTCGGATTTCATCGAAATTATCATAAATATTGTCTAACGTTTTATATTGCTTTAATAATTTCGTTGCCGTTTTGATTCCGATTCCTGGAACACCTGGAATATTGTCTGAACTATCTCCCATTAGTGCCTTTAAATCAATAATTTGATCTGAAGACAATTCCATTTTTTCTAAAAGGCTCTCTGGTGTGTACGATTCTACTTCACTTACCCCTTTTCTCGTCACATCAACTGTCACTTTTTCAGAAACAAGTTGCAGTAAATCCTGATCACCAGATATAACTTTCACTTCCAGTCCTTCTTTTTCACCTATATCGGCAAGTGTTCCAATGATATCATCCGCTTCATACATGTCTAGTTCATAGTGTGGGATATGAAACGCATTTAATAATTCTCTTGTTATTGGAAATTGTTCCGACAATTCTGGTGGCGTTTTTTGCCGACCGCCTTTATATTCTTTATATGTTGAGTGTCGAAATGTTGTTTTTCCAGCATCAAAAGCGACGAGCATATGCGTCGGTTTTTCGGTTTCTAAAATATTTAATAAAATATTCGTAAATCCGTAAACTGCATTTGTAAATACCCCTTTATCGTTATGAAGTAAAGGTAAGGCATAAAAAGCTCGATATAAAATACTATTTCCATCAATTAACACTAATTTTTTTGACATTGCATTGCCTCCTAAATTACTTCCCTTTACTATAGATAATACAATAACGAGACCAGTAAATCGATTTTTTCACGTTCATTACTTAAAATCACTTTAAAGATTCAGTGCTCAGAACGTTGTTTTTACTACGAAGTCAAAACACATATAACCGTTCTTCATAGCAAAAGAGGGTGTTTTTGTCATAAAGAAATCCGAACAATGATTCAAATTTCTTGGCTAAGAGAATTTGGATTAGTTCGGATTTTTAGTTATTTCTATAAAACTTAGTTGTTAATTGTCTATAAACTGCGCACTAGCAGTAACTTCGGACAATAATTCTTACCGCTATAAGAAATACACTATGCTTCCATCATGGACATAAGAGCGACATCTGTTCAAACCGAAAAAGCCCTCTTAAGCCGTGAAGATATTGAAACACCCCCTGGAATGTTGAGATAATTCAAGAGATGTGGAGTCACGACCCTGGGATGTTGAGATAATTCAAAAATGTTGAATTGCGACCTTCACTTGTTTTCGTAGCGGTCATTTATGTCGGTATTAACTTTCAGTTCCTTTCGGGATAGAAACTGTAAAGGTTGTGCCTTTACCTAATTCACTGTCAACTTCAATTTCTCCATTATGTACTTCTACAATATGTTTAACGATCGCTAATCCTAGTCCGGTTCCACCTGTGTCTCTACTACGGTCTTTATCCACCCGATAAAAACGTTCAAAAATACGTGGTAAATTCTCTTTACTAATTCCTATCCCTGTATCTTTCACTTCAAAACTGACATTTTCCCCATTATCTTTTATTTTTAATAAAATAGAACCTTTCTCAGGAGTATAACTAATAGCATTCGTTAATAAATTTAATAAAATTTGTTTTATCTTTTCTTCATCCGCTTCAAAAGTTAATGATTCATCTGCATCAACTGTTACTTCAATACTTTTGTATTCCGCTTGATGTTCGATGATAGGCATAATCTCTTGAAGCATAATGCCAATTTCAAGTGGCACTACATGAAGCGTTGAATCATCTTTTTCAAGTCTAGATAGAATGAGTAAATCTTCAATCAGTAATTGAATTCGTTTGCTTTCATCAAAAATTATCGTTAAAAATTGTTCCCTTACTTTCGGGTCTTCTGCGGCACCATCAAGTAATGTTTCTGCAAATCCCTTTATCGAAGTAATTGGGGTTTTTAGTTCGTGGGATACGTTCGCTACGAAATCCTTACGCATCACTTCTACATTTTTAAACTCTGTAATGTCATATACCACTAATACAGCCCCTTTTAACATGTTTCGTTCGTTAAAAATTGGAGCTCCAACAATTTCCAAATACACTCTTTCTTCATTTTCAAAGAGCGAAAACAGATGTTTTACATGTTTTTCATAGAGAAAAGTTTCCTGAACTGTATGATGGATTTGCTCATTTTCAATTACATCATAATATAAATAGCCGATGTAATCTTGCGGCTTTTTTCCAAACATCGAAAGAAATTTTCGATTAACTACATGAATATACCCTTTTTCATCAATTAAGACGAGTCCACTTTCCGAATTTTCGATAACAGTAGATAGTTGTTCCGCTTGAATTTGTTCTTGAATCGTTAATTCACTTAAATTTCGAGCGAGGGAATTTATTTTGGAACTTAACTCTCCAATCGATCCATTCATTTGATTGTGAATGCGCGCATGATAATTCCCTTTTAATAGCTTGTCCATTGTATTAGACGCTTTTTCGATCGGTTTGACATATTTATCAAAAAAGTAAAATAAAGTAAGTACTAATACGATGTATTCAATAACTAATACTGCTAATAAGACATAAATATTCGTAATAACTTGTGATAAAATAGCACCAGAAACAACTAATATGAATAATAGTAAAAGAGAATAACCAATTAGTTGTTTTGATAGTAATTGTTTCATGTGGGATCCTCCAATTTATAGCCAAATCCTCTTACTGTTTTAATATACATTGGTTGTTTTGAATCTTCTTCAATTTTGTCACGTAAATGACTAATTTGAACATCCACAATCCGAGTATCCCCAACAAAATCATATTCCCACACAGAACTTAATAATTGTTCCCTAGATAAAATTTGCCCTTTATGTTTTGCTAGATAAACGAGCAACTCAAATTCTTTTCTCGTTAATTCGAGCAATTCGCCTTTAAAATATGCTTCAAATTTATCCGGATGTATTTCTATTTCTCCAATTTTGTAAATTAAAGGAGCAGGGTTTTCAGAGTGAATATCGGTTCTACGTAAGATTGCATTTATTCGTGCGATTAATTCTTTAGGACTAAATGGTTTCGTTAAATAATCATCTGCTCCCATTTCAAGTCCATATATTTTATCATACTCATCATCTTTAGCAGTTAACATAAGAATGGGTACGTAATCTTTGTTTTGTCGAATCGTTTTACATACTTCCATACCATCCAGTTTCGGTAGCATAAGATCTAATACAATTAAATCAAAACGATTTTTTTTCGCTTTTTCAATTGCATCCTCTCCATCGTAGGAAACATCCGTTTGAAATCCCGCTTGATCAAGATTGTATTTAATTAAAGTTACAATGGATGGCTCATCTTCAACAATTAGTATTTTTCGTTTCACAAAATACCCTCTTTTCTCAAAATATAAGTATACCACTTCCTATTTTACAATGAACTACGATAAAAGTGAAAAAAATTCGAGAAAATTAACGAAGATTTTACAATACAATTGTAAAATCAAATTAAACGGAATACAACAATAGAAATTTTGGATAAGCTATTAACCAGCCAATTCACGAAATAACTACGGGATCCGGAATTTAACCACGCAAGTTCACGGGTTAACCACGAACAAAAGCGTTAACCAGCTAAATCGTGAATTTAACCACAGAATCCGGGATTTAACCACGAGGTTCCAGTATTAACCACGCAAGTCACGGGTTAACCACGAACAAAAACGTTATACTGCTAATTCTCGAGTGAAGCTTGGCAAAGAAAAAGTCCTTCTCTTGACCTATTGAGAAGGACTTTTTTTGTTATATTATTTTAAAACATCCATCACATTTTTAACAGATTCAACAGATTTATCTAATGCTGCT
>Ga0079226_10000791_pt1 | contig 23195 bp, 19 predicted proteins | sample Poulit2014_FD_76345 | JGI IMG/M metagenome (GOLD analysis project Ga0079226, IMG submission 76345) | Agricultural soil microbial communities from Georgia to study Nitrogen management - Poultry litter 2014 | ecosystem: Environmental > Terrestrial > Soil > Agricultural land | place: USA: Georgia...
CCATTGGTTATGGGTTTGAACAGGAAATTTGTTAGAGCAGATACCAAAAGATTATGGACATTTTATAATGATATAATGCATTATTGATTAAGCACAGTAATTAAGACAAATTGGATAATTTTTAATCATTAGCAGAGAAATAGTATCAGTTATGGAAACGATGCCACCACTCACGAAATTAACAGAGGATGAAAAATTGCTGCGCGATGCGGCTCGCGATTTTGCGGAGACGAATATTAGCCCAAAAGTCCATGATATGGATAAAGCAGCTAAATTGGATGATGAACTAATCCAGGAGTTCTTTGATATGGGACTGATGGGTATTGAAGTACCGGAAAAATACAGCGGAGGCGGTGGAACCTTTTTTATGTCGATTCTGGCCATTGAACAGATCTCGCGCGTGGATGCTTCAACGGGTGTATTTATGGATGTACAGAATACACTGGTCAATAATGCCTTTTTGAACTGGGGCAGTAAATCGATTAAAGAGCGCTATTTGCCCCAGCTGGCTACTGAAAAAGTAGGTGCTTATTGTTTATCAGAAGCCGGGTCAGGGAGCGATGCTTTTGCCCTTAAGGCTTCTGCCAAAGAGGAGAGAGATAATTATATATTGAACGGCTCCAAAATGTGGATCACCAACGCCAATGAGGCCGATATTTTTATCGTGCTGGCGACGGTAGATCCGGGGGCCGGCTACAAGGGCATTACTGCATTTGTGGTAGAACGGGACTTTAAAGGGCTTTCTATTGCCAAAAAAGAAGATAAACTGGGTATTCGCGCAAGCTCTACCTGCGAGGTACTGCTGGAGGACTGCCGTGTGCCCAAAGAGAATGTGTTGGGAGAAGTGGGCAAGGGCTATAAAGTAGCTATCGAAACGCTGAATGAGGGACGGATCGGCATTGGTGCACAAATGGTAGGCATTGCTCAGGGGGCTTTTGATGCTGCCCTGGCTTATACCCAGGAGCGCGAGCAGTTTGACCGCCCTGTCTCCGATTTTCAAGGCGTTCAGTTTCAGCTGGCTAAAATGGCCACGGATATTGAGACGGCGCGACTGCTGGTATATAACGCTGCAAGGCTGGAGGAAAATGATGAAAGCTTTCTTAAAGAGGCGGCTATGGCCAAGTATCATGCCTCTGAAGTAGCTGAAGAGGTAAGTTCATTGGCTGTGGATTTATATGGTGGATACGGGTACGTAAAAGAATATCCGGTTGAAAAATATTACCGGGATGCCAAGATTGGAAAAATTTACGAAGGTACTTCTAATATGCAGCTGAACACTATTTCGAAACTGTTGCTAAAGTAAGTCAATTAGGGATTTCAAAATGTCCAGATTTATCCTGCTGAAGCCAGGTGGATGTACTTGGCGTAGTCGGACTCGATTCAGGATCTCCAGGTTAACGGTTTAAACCGGTATATTTTTCGGAACGTGTCGGGCTGCCGGCGGAATCAAAACTTTTTTCCGAATGCTATGGTTTTATTAAGCGATTGGGATTCGGAATGACCTTTACGGTAAATGGTTTTGTAAAGGACTCTTCTTAATTATTAGCGTTAAATGGCTAAGTACTAAGGCTTAGAGTTGCCTATAACCCCCCAAATGGTGCCTCATAGGGCTATTTTCATAATTTTTGATTGCCATTGGAATGATTCATTTTCGTTTTGGGTTTTGAGATGTTATCAGGTGGATGGAACTACTGATAAACACTTCGTATTTATAAAACAACCTATATTCTTATGTTATCTGATGAACTAAACGAGCTGCAAAAGCTCTGTAAGAGTGAGCAGGCTTTTGAAAAGCTCAAGGAAATAGTTGCCCCTATTGCAGAAGAGCGCGATTACAAAGAGCGCTGCCTTTCCGCTTTAGAATCTGCAATTAGCAGTGATTATGACTCAATTCTGATAACGGAAATTGACTTGGATGAGCCTGGACCTGAGATTGTATACGTCAATGACGGATTCTGTGAGATGACCGGATATTCCAAAGAGGAGGTGGTGGGTAAAACTCCTCGTATTCTGCAGGGAGCCGAGACCGACCAGCAAGTATTGGATGAACTTAAGGATCGGCTGAAAAGCGGTCGCTGCTTTTTTGGGCAGACGGTTAACTATAAAAAAGACGGCACAAAGTTTATCAATCAGTGGGATATTCATCCGCTCTTTGATGATGAAGGAGAACCGGAATATTGGGTTTCTTATCAGCATGATATTACAAAGCGCAAGCAGGCAGAACGGGCATTTGTAGATACACAAATGGAGTTTGGAGACCTTCGCGAGCAAGCCTATTGTACCTTCGTTGATATGGACAACAATGGGAATATTCTGGCTGCTAACCATGCATTTTGTAAAATGTTAGGCTATGGGGATGAAATGCTTAATGGCCATAAAATTTGGGAGTTAGCGGTAGGGCAAGATCAACAAGAAATTAAGGAGCTGTTTAGGAATTTGGATGATGAAGATGAGATCAAACAAAGCGAGTTCGAAGGACTGTTAGAACATAAGTCTGGTATCCCGGTACAGGTAAAGGGCGAGCTGGAACTCCATCAATTGAGAGATAAAAGAGTGATTCGTGCAGAGGTTCAAAATATCTCGTTACAAAAGAAAGTCATGGAAGCGCTGGATAAAGAAGAGTAGCCGGCGAGTTTTAGAAATATGGGCTGAAATAGCTGTTTTATACATACCGGAATATGAATTTTTATTCTAAACGATTGTTCATTTCCCGTGAAATATTTTTATCTTAATGCTTGAGAAGAAACATTAGAGCCCAATATTGTTATGGCTGATATTCAGGACGTACAACAGCGGATAATCAGAGAATTTAGTGCGCTCAGCGACTGGACGGAGCGATATAAGCATATCATTAAACAAGGACGGGAACTTGAGCCACTGGATGAAGAATATAAGAAAGAAGAGAATTTGGTGCGCGGCTGCCAGTCGCATGTTTGGCTGCACACGCGCATCGAGGATGGCAAGATAACCTTTGAAGCGGACAGCGATGCGGCTATAACCAAAGGGTTAGTAGCGCTGATGGTACGCTTTTATTCCGGTCATTCACCTGAGGAGATTATCGATACCGACCCTACTTTTATTAAAAAGATAGGAATGCAGGACCATCTGTCGCCCACCCGCTCTAATGGATTGGCCTCCATGGTTAAACAGATGAAAATTTACGCGATGGCTTATAAAACAAAAATGACTAAGCAGGCTACGGATTCATAATATACTACGGTAACTCTAATCCTGTATAAAAAAAGCACCATTTGACATATGCAAATGGTGCCTGAACAAATTGTAATTACTTCAGCCCTTAGAGAGGAATGACCTCTTGTGCCTGTAGTCCTTTATCTCCTTCCGCAACAGTGAATTCCACTTCCTGGCCTTCTTCTAATTTTTTATAGCCTTCCATTTCTATTTCACTGTAGTGAACAAAAATATCTTCACCTTCTTTCCGAGTAATGAAACCATAACCTTTACCGTTATGAAACCATTTGACCGTGCCTACTTCGCGTTCTTCCATTGTTAATATACTTGAATAGTTTTACTTCGAGTGCTACTTAGATGCCTAAAAGAACCCTGCAAATACAGTAGTTGCTCTTAGAACACCTAAGTATAGTATTTTTTTTGTGGATTACCTACTGCGATTTTTATATATCTGTCACTGATTTCCGCTTTAATAGCAAATGTGCTTTAGGAAGTTTATTACTGTTAATTAAATTATAGAGTTAACTGCCTTAAATATAGTCATATGGATTAGGGGATGTCTGGTAGTATGAGAGAAAGTCCATCCTTAAAAAAATGATATCATTTACAGTGATTGGCAACGTTACTTCCGCTCCCGGTTTTAAGATATGCTGAGTTAACTAATCCATTGTCGATTAGCATTGTTAAAATATATTCAGGTATATACCTGATTGCGATATGGCATTGACAGTTATCTCATCCGGAATGGTTAGAGGAACACCTGAAGGCAGAAAATAGAAGTTTTGGCTAACCGGTAGATACCGGTTGGAGGTTAGATAAAATGGGTCAACGATACTTTACGTACCTTTTGGATAGTAGTTTAACAGTAATACATATGTAGAATATATAGCTAAATACCTAAGCTTTAAGCCAGTACAAGAAAAGAATGCTTAAATACGAGATCAGAAGAAAGATCGTACAAAGAATAAAACCAAAAGTTTCAGTTCTATCGGAGGGGAAACAGGGGCATAAGATAAAATTGAACCGGGTCATAGATATTATTATTTCTTAAATCCCCTATGTTTACTTGAGTCGGGCTTCCTGGAAACGACAATAATGATGAAATAAAAAAAGTTCCTCAGGATGATTCCGAAAGGACCTTTTCACCAGTTATATTATTTAGGGTCTAGTGAGGCTGTCGGACTTTCCGCTCATAATTCAGTAAATTTCGGCAGTAACTATAATGGCAGAAAACTTTGCGCTTATGGCCATTTTTAAGTTAGTAGATCGCCAAAGCCAGCATTTACTGCCACCCTCAGTTGATGAGTGACTGTCGGAGGGGCACTTGGCCCGTTTTGTAGTCGAAATCACTGATCAGCTGGACATCTTGGACATCGAGCAAGCCTACACCGGTAGCGGCTCGGATGCCTATCATCCCTGCATGTTATTGGCATTATTATTTTACAGCTATGCGACCGGGACATTTTCGTCCCGCAAGGTCAAGAAAGTGAGTTACGAGTCGGTGCCCACCCGGTATGTAGCGGGTAACCAGCATCCTGACCATGATACGATCTGCACCTTCCGGCGCCGGTTTCTGGAGCCCGTCGGCGAGCTGTTTACCCAGATACGGCTGATCGCTGCCGAGATGGATATGATTGCTCTCGGCGATATATTCATTGACGGGACCAAAGTCAACGCCAATGGGTCCAAGCACAAGGCGATGAGCTGGGACCGGATGCTCCAGCTCGAAGACCAGCTTTCCGGGGAAGTGGCCGAGCTACTGGCCCGGCCGAACAGTTTGACGCCGAACAGGCCTTGGCCTTGCGCGCTGGCAGTCCGGTGGAAGTAAGTTCGGGGGCAGCAAAGCTATAGCTTTGGACCAGGGGAAGGGAAAGTTGGCGCTTGCGGCTTCTTTCTTGGGCAGTGGGCAAACAGTGAACCGAACCTTTACCGCAAGCCTAAGGTTCGGTTCATTATTGGGGAAATAGAGCCGGAAGATTTTATTCCCTTCTGGAAAGAGGAAACGATAGGGAGGCACGCCCCGGATCGGCTGTCGCATAAGGAATTAAGTAAAGTTTGAATGTCGGCCAAGTTATTTGTAGCATATAATCAATATCAGATGCAGGTACTATCACTTTTTTACATCAGATCAGTCGGTAGAAAGCTATTTCATCAAATCTTAAAACAAGAACCGGGTACACACCATGGGTTCATATTTAACACGAATAGGGGTTACACTTCTTGTTGTCATACCTCTGTTTATAGGAGGATGCCATGATAGCCCCTCTTCGCCAGAAAAAGAAGAGAAACCCACCTTCCCGCTTCAATTCAGCTTTATTAATACCAGTGATCCCGATCCTACAGCAATTGATGTTCGGTTTGCTGCTCACTGGCCTAAAAGGGACAGTACCACTTATGTTTTAACGGGAGCCGGCGATGCGGGGGTTAACCGCTTAATTGAGCATACGATGGAGCGGATTGGATATCCTGGGTGTGAGATGTTCATGATATTTGCTGTGGATAAGATATGGGAAGACCGCGATAAAGACCATCCGACCTATAAATGGTATATTGTAGATAATAGGATAGTTCAAGACAGCAGCGATGCGATAATAAAGATTCAATGGCCGGCCGATACGGCCCGGGCTGATGTGCATCATTTTGACCCTGATACCGTGGATGAAAGCACCCCGATGGGAGTAAGCTTTGGTCAAGATCCCCACAAATCAATTGAAAAATAAGGCTCGTTTCTGCCACGCAGCTCATCGCAGCATTCTCAAATTGAGCTGAAAAGATCAGATTTTTTTACTGCCATAGTTGTATCGTTATCAATTGTGGGGAGCTTTGAAATACTTCTCTACAATCCCCTCCTGTCCGCCAGCCGGCGGACAGGAGGGGACAAGGGAGGTTAAAACATACGTATTTCAAAGTCTGCTGTATTAATTATATATGAAAATAACAGGATTTACTAAAAAATAAAGGGATGATTAGAAAGAGCGGGTAAAAGTATCAAATTATATTCCCCGATACGGGCTTAAATTCAGGCAATAGCAATAATTTATTGTAAGACAATAAATTATATTATATCAAAGCGATCGGCACAAGAATCAAATTTACAACTTAATTTATGACAGAGAGTATTTGTAGTTTTATAAATGAGTAGAATATCGCTGGTGATCACCATGAACGAACCTTACGCAGATAACTCTTCTCATTATTCTATAGTTATCCATAAAATAGACATAAACGGATTGTCAAGGTTAGCTCTTTTATTGGTACCCCGATTATTAATTCATTGCATCCCATATGATTACAACTAAAAAGTACGCCTGAGAGGATTCGAACCCCTAACCTCGTGATCCGTAATCACGTGCTCTATCCAGTTGAGCTACAGGCGCATTGAAATAGGAAACCAAAGATAGGACTATTTCATTAATGAGGCAACTCTTATTGTGGATGGCTTGTTGGCTGGCAGTTGTTTTTCAATTTCTCCAGCGTTTGGGAAAAATCTTCCGGCAGGTTGGCCTTAAATTTCATTTGTTCGCCTGTAGCAGGATGCTCGAAAGCCAGGCTTCGGGCATGCAGGGCCTGACGCTGGAGACGACACATAATATTTTTAAACATCTGTTTTCGGCTGCCGGTATTAGAACCGTAACGCACCGAATCTCCGCCATATTTGAGATCTCCCAGCACCCACAGATTTTTATGTGCCAGATGAACGCGAATCTGATGCGTTCGACCCGTTTCCAGTTTAAGCTCCAGCAGGCTTAGGTGATCAAAGCGTTCCAACACGCGGTAATGAGTAGCTGCGCTTTTGCCCTCGTCGTCGGATACGACCGTCATCTTCTTGCGGTTGCTATGGCTCCGCCCGATATTGCCGGTAATCTTGCCCTTTTCATGGTCCGGATTTCCCCAGACGATGGCCCAATAAGTGCGTTCAATTTCTTTGTTCCGGAAAAAGGAGCTGAGTATGCGGTGCGTCTCATCATTTTTGGCGACCACCAGCGCGCCGCTGGTACCTTTATCCAGCCGGTGCACAATGCCGGGACGGATATGTTTGCTGTCCGGATCGGAAAGCTGATCGGTATGCCACATGAGCCCGTTGACCAGCGTACCTGTCCAGTTTCCATAGGCCGGATGCACCACGCGTCCGGCTTTTTTGTTGACCAGAATCAGTTCCTCATCCTCATAGATAATATCCAGATCCATCTTTTCAGCTTTTGTTTCCGGAGGTTTTGGAATGGGCAGGTGGATGTCGATCTGGTCACCCGGCTCCATCTGGTAGGACTTTTTCTCGAGCTGGCCATTGACGGTCACATATTCGCCTTTGATGGCCTTCTGGACTTTTGTTCGCGAAACATTCTGGATAAATGAGGCGATATACTTATCAAGGCGCATACCGGTGGTATGCCCCTCCAGCACGGTAAAATGATACTCTTTGTTTTCTTGACCTTTAGAATCTGCCATGAAGCTAATTGTGGTTTTTAAAGGAGGATCAAGGTACAAATAATTTCGGCCTTTCTGTAAAGATTACCTGCCGGCCAGAAATTGTTTGACCATATTCGGTACCAGAAGTTCCAAAATGGGGATGAATACTCTATCCTCGCGAAATAGTAGGTTCAGTGAGAAAATAATTTTTGTTATATGGAGTTTATAAATCTACTGAAGGACATTTTTGGGAACTTATTTAGGACTTAGAACCGAAATTTAACGGAGACATAAGTGTTCATCAGACTTCTGGAATTAGGGGAGATGAATGGGATAATATTCTATTTACCAATGGAGTGGGCACTTCCGGAACACGCTAAAAACCTTCACTTGCCGAGGTGCCCGCTTTCTACATATCCATTTAAATGAAGGTTGATATCTTCTTTATTAACGGTCTGTTCCACCCATATTGCCCGGATCTGATCCGGACAATATGGGCACCGCAGCTCGTTATAAAGTTGGCTCGGGGACTCTGATCTTTCTTCTGGATTTTGGTTAGGGGCAATGGGTTGCTGAACCGGTTGGCACTCGACGATCAGGCCCGTGTCCAACTTATCGTCTTTGTGGTGATGTTCGGGGCTACACCCTGGCCTGCTGGTATTTTAAAAAATACCAGAAAAATATTGGTTAACAACTCTTTCATAAGTCTAACAGACCCTCGTAGGGTTCAGAATGACGATGTGAGTTTTTCAAAGCCGTCTGTTTGTGAGGTTTATTTTTAATTTAGAACATGTTGCTGGAAATCGGGTTAAAATTATTTTGTAAGGATTGCCCTTCAAAACGATCTTACTAATACAACTATCTATTAAGAGAGGGTTACTTTGGTAGGGAGAAGGGTCCTGTATGAGCAGGGCCTTTTCTTCATACAATGTTATTTGGACAAAGACATTCTGTTCGTTTATTTGTACATTACCCCATTCTTAATTAAGCAGTAGCTTATGATACAGTCGCTTTATATAAATGATTTTGCACTTATTGATGAGCTGGAAGTTTCCTTTCAGGAAGGGCTTAATATTCTAACAGGTCAGACCGGGGCCGGTAAATCCATTATTTTGGGAGCATTGAATATGGTGCTGGGCGAGCGTGCGGATACCCAAATGATCCGCCAGGGAGCTGACAAAGCTGTAGTAGAAGCTATTCTGGATGTGGATGACTACTCCTCTTTTAAGACATTACTTGTAGACAATGCGGTAGAAATGCGTTCTAACCTTATTTTACGCCGCGAGATTCGCTCTTCCGGAAGCCGTGCTTTTATCAACGACAGTCCGGTGACGATTTCGGTATTACGGCAGGTTGGCAACTATTTGGTAGATCTGCATGGCCAGCACGATCATCAGCTGTTGCTGAAGGAGGATAATCACCGGGGAGTCATTGACAGCTTTGATGTGGTAAAGGAGGAACTGAAGATATACCGGAGGGAGTATGAGAAGATGCAAAAACTCCGCAGCAAATTGCAGAAGCTCCAAAAGCGTGAGCAAGAGCTTCAGGAAAAGGTAGAGCTGTATCAGTTTCAGGTACAAGAGCTGGAAGATGCCGAGCTTAGGCCAGAGGAAGAGGAAGAACTTGACGCCGAGATGAAGCTGCTGGATAATGCGGAAGCCCTGGAACATAAGGCCTCATCTATTGTGGAGCTGGGAGAGAGGGATGAGCGGAATGTTGTGGATATGCTCAGTAAAATTAAACTGCACCTGGAGGACATTGTGCGTATTGAGCCGGAATTTAAAAATTATTTGGAAGAGGTTAATTCAGCGCGTATTACCGTCAGGGAAACGGTACAGTTTGCTGAACGTTACCACAGTCGTATCGAATTTAATCCCAAACGGCTGGATGAGCTCAGGAAGCGCCAGAATGAGCTGGATCGGTTGCGAAAAAAGTATCAGCGGAATATCCCTGAACTTATTGACTACTTAAACGATATAAAGCAGGAGTTGAGCCTTGCTGAAAACTTTGACCTGGAAATTGAGGAGATAGAGGCGGAGATAGAGAAACAAGCTGAGGAACTGGCAAAGGCGGCGCGCAGCCTGCATGAGGTACGCCAGAAGGTAGGAGAACAAATAAGTACCCAGATTGAGGAGCAACTAAGTGAGCTGGGTATTCCGCACTCTGTATTCCGGGTGCGCGTTGATTGGTTGGTTACCAATCCTGAACAGGGGTGGGTGACAGTGGACGGGCAGCCCATGAGATGCACAGAACACGGATGCGATCAGGTGCGGTTGTATATTTCAACCAATAAGGGCGAAGAGCCCAAGCCGTTGGCAAAAATTGCCTCAGGCGGAGAAGTGAGCCGAGTAATGCTTGCGCTAAAATCCATTACAGCCCGTGAACAGAGCCTTCCGGTGATGATCTTTGATGAAATCGATACCGGCATCAGCGGCGAGATATCGGAGAAAGTAGGCCAAAAAATGCGGCGACTGTCTAAGTATTGTCAGATTATGGCTATTACCCACCAACCGCAAATTGCCAGCCAGGCGCACCAGCATTTTCGGGTCCAGAAGGGGATTAAAGATGGACGAACGATTTCTGAAATAGAACCTTTGGATCCGGATGAACACATTAAAGAGGTAGCCACACTGATGAGCGGGGAAATGATTACTGATTCTACGCTGAATAGCGCGAAGGAGCTTATTGATAAGAATACCTTTGCTAATTAGCGGTATAAACCCCGGTAGTTTCCATTGTAAATCAGACTGTGGTGTTTATTTTATGAGGCATTGCTGTTTCGCGTGAATCTGCCTGTTGAAATGAAAATATATTCAGGAAAGAATGTTAGCATTCAGCAGCTCGTTGTATTTATGTATAATTTTCAACGCTTGCCGGCTTGTGGAAGTATTCCGGCTGTTTCAGCTTAACCCATAGATGGGGGATAAGCTGGATGGAATCCGTAAATAGTTGTATCCCAAAAACTTTATTATGTCTAATCATCAATCCGACCGATTCATGATCATAGTAAATGATGCGAAGACCCGGGTAGAGGAACTCAAACCAAGCCAGGTTAAAAAAAATGTTGATGAGGATGAGCAGGTTGTACTACTGGATGTACGGGAAAGGGAAGATTGGGAAAATGCCCATATATCTGGCGCAGACCATTTGAGCAGAGGAGTGCTGGAGAAAGAGATAGAGCGAAAATTACCAAATATTGACACCAACCTGATATTATATAGTGAAAACGGATCCATATCATTATTGGCTGCAGACAGCCTCCAAAAGATGGGTTATAACAACATAAAGTCACTTTCCGGAGGTTTTCAGTCGTGGCTTGCTGCCGGCTATCCTATTGAGCACTGACGAGCTAATTGGTGAACTATGCAGCGCTTTGAAAACCTTTACCAATGTAGAACTCCTTAGTAAATAAGACCCTACACTTGGTATGTTATTGGCAGTATGCTATGATGTTTCTGCCCCTAAAATAGGTCATAACTCTTTCAACATTTCATCACTTATTGCATCGCTTTTGCTAACAGCTGGGCCGGATGTTGCGACTGTTGATTAGCACCGTCCCTGATTTGATGACGGCACGAGAATCCAGCTGCACAGACAGAAGCTTCCTCCGGAAGATCCTTTAAGGCGGGGAAGAGCGTTAGATTTCCCATATCCATGGAGAGCTCATAATGCTCGTGCTCATATCCAAAGCTACCGGCCATGCCGCAGCAGCCTGTGTCTATGATTTCCGTGTCATAACCGGCCAATTGGAGGGCTTCCACCGTAGGTCCATTGCCAACCAGCGATTTGGCATGGCAATGACCGTGAATATAGACCGTCGATTGCTTTTGAGCAGGCCTTGAGCGATCGGAAAGAATGTCTGAAGCAAACTCCTCGAATAGAAAGCTGTGTTCAGCTATATTTTGAACGATGCTGAGCTGATCATCGTCACACAGATCCGTATATTCATCGCGTAGCGTCAGGATTTCGGAAGGTTCCAGGCCCACAATAGGCAGATCCTGACTGGCAAAGTTGGCCAGGATGGGCAGGTTACGATTGAGTACTTTTTTAGCATGGCTAACCATTCCTTTGGAAAGCTGAGGTCGTCCCAGCTCATGGATTTCGGGAACAATGACAGAATATCCCATCTGCTCTAAAAACTGCACCGCCGCTTTGCCGATCTCGGGATTGTGGTAGTTCGTAAAGATATCGACGAATAGCACTACCTGTTGAGTACTATTTCTTGTTGAATAGGCAGTACTATCGGAGGATTGATGATCGGCAAACCAGTCCATAAAAGTTTCGGAAACAAAAGATGGCAGGTCTCTTCTTTTGTCAATCCCCAGAATCTGTTCTAACAATTCTTTAACGGCCGGCTTTTTTAACATCCAGTTTGAAAGTGTTGGGAATATGCTGGCTAACGGATATAGCTTAGCGGCCTGCCCAAAGAATCGCTCTCGCAGTGAAATGCCGTTTTCTTGATGCCAGCCCTGCATAAACTCAGCTTTCATGCGGGCCATATCCACATTGGCCGGACATTCACTTTTGCATGCTTTACAACTGATGCAGTGGTCGAGGGCGTCGTGCAGCTCCTCGGATTCAAAAGCATCTTTTTGGCGGCCCTCAAAAAGCTGACGAAACAGGTTGGCCCGACCCCGGGTGGAATCTTTTTCCTCTTTAGTGGCCATATAGCTGGGACACATACCGCCGCCGCTTTCAGCCAGCTTCCGGCAAACGCCGGCACCGTTACAGAGCTCTATGGCGCCGGAAAACCCATCCTCTTTTCGCCAGCTAAAATGCGTCTCTAAATTTGGTGTCTGGTAGGATGGGGAATAGCGCAGATCCTGATCCATGGGCTTGGGGTCCACAATTTTTCCGGGATTAAAAATACCTTTTGGATCCCAAATCTGCTTCACCTGCTTTAAAAGTGGCATCATTTCTGAGCCCAGCACCTTTTCAATATAGGGAGCCCGTGTCCGGCCGTCTCCGTGCTCCCCGGAAAGCGAGCCGTTATAGCTGCGTACCAGATCGGCAATCTCTGCGGCCATGGACTTCATCTTTTCGATTTCCTCCCGCTTCTTGAGATTGATGACAGGGCGAAGGTGCAGCTCGCCCACCGAAGCATGCGCGTAAAAGACGCAGTCAGAGTTATATTTATCCAGGATATCCTGGAAATCATCGATATATTCGGGCAGGTCGGCCACTCGGACAGAGGTATCTTCTCCAAACGTAGGCGTGCGCCCGTCGGAGCCCAGGCCCATAAGCAATCCTAACCCCGCTTTGCGGAGATCCCAGACGCGCTCAATCTTTTCTGTGTCCTCAATAATAGGGCAAGCATCACTGTGACTGCTCTCTTGCAGCTGCTTCGCCAGCTTTTGGGCTTTCTTGTTGAGATCGCTGAAATTATCACCCTCAAACTGGATAATTAAGACGGCTTTAGGTTCTCCTTCCAGGAAGAAACGGTTTTTCTGCTGTTCAATATTTTCCTTCGTAGCGTCAAGGATCACATCATCGATTAATTCTACAGCAGCCGGATCCAAATCCACTACTTTCACGGTTGCTTCCAAAGCTTCCCGGATGCTTGAAAAGTGAGGGGTTAGCACAATGCGGTGCGGATCCTGATCTACCATATTTACTTTGGCTGAGGCCGTCATTGCCAACGTTCCTTCACTTCCACAAAGAAGTTCAGCCATATTGAAGGGACGTCCCCCTTCGGTAAAGGGTTGCATCTCGCACAGGCGATCCAGCGCATAACCAGTATTACGGCGGATGATTTCAGGATGCGGGTAGTTTTCAAGGATGGCTTTTTTATGGTTACGGATAAGAGCAATCATCTCCCGATAGATATGACCTTCCAGCGTATCCAACTCCATTTTAGCAGCCAGCTCCGTTTTTGATAGCGATTCAAAAAACGCCTGTGAGCCATCACTTAACACGGCCTCTATGCGGAGAATATGTTCGCGCGTGCTTTTATGCTTAATCGAAAAAAGTCCGCATGAATTATTGCCAATCATCCCGCCCAGCATGCATCGGCTGGTTGTGGCCGTATCCGGACCAAATAACAGGTTATATTGATCCGCTTCGCGATTAAGAGTATCGCGAATGACGCCCGGCTGTACATGCGCTGATTTATTGGAGGTGTCAATATTCAGGATGCGATTCATATAACGTCCGGCATCTATAACAAGTCCGCCGCCGGTCGTTTGGCCGGCCAGACTGGTGCCGGCTCCGCGGGCTGTAATAGGCAGGTTTTGTTCGCGGGCATAGCGAACTAATTCAATGATGTCCTCGGTATTTTCAGGAAAGGCCACTGCTTTCGGCAATTCCTCGTAGCTGGACGCATCATTGGCGTAAAGACGGCGTGTTTGTTCGTCGGTATGAATCTGAAGTTCCTTAACCATAATATGTAGACAGATTTATGATCAGAGCTCGGGTAAATGAGTTATAAGCTTGCCTAATAATAAGAATGCTAAAATGCAGAAAGGAAGAGAGTTTGACAAGCCTTAAATTAGAATATGGATTGGATATAGATAATAAAAAAACGAAGGAGAATGGGTTGAAAATTCGATTGTTGGATCCTTGATGGCCAAATAGTAAAAGATAGAAACGGCTGCTCGGAGAGGATCTCCATCTTTGGTGCTAACTATACAATTGCGAATATGGGAAGGCTATGATACAAGCAGTTAAAATCTGTTGAATTTCGTAGATATAGAAATAGAATTATATATTGACAAAAATAATGTAGTTTGCGCGAGCTTTTTATAGTCCGAAATTTTTGCGGGCCCTGGCTACAATCTCATCCCCAATAGCAAGACCGGCGGTGGCCGCAGGGCTTGGTGCATTCAGGACATGGATTTCATTTTCAGTAGCTTCAAACTGGAAATCCTCCAGGATATCGCCTTCCGGACTGAGTGCCATTGCGCGTACGCCGGCCGGTGCTTTTTCCAGATGCTGAGGCTGAATGGAAGGAATAAGTTTTTGGAGGTCTTTAACAAAAGCACGTTTAGAAAAGGATCGGTACCACTCGGCAAGTCCCATCTTCCAGTGCTCCTTGGCTAATTCCAGAAAACCGGGGAAATTGAACGTCTCAATTGTTTCTTCAAGATCAAAAGATATTTTTTTATATCCTTCGCGCTTAAAAGCAAAAACGGCATTTGGGCCGCACTCAATGCCGCCCGTAGCCATTTTGGTAAAGTGAACGCCCAGAAAGGGAAAGGCTGGATTCGGCATTGGGTAAATTAATCCATTGACGAAGTGCTGGGCCTCGGGCTTTAGTGCAAAATACTCTCCACGAAAGGGAACAATCTGAAGGCTGGGCTGAAGACCGGCTGACTGGGCAATACGGTCGCTGTAAAGGCCGGCACAATTTATTAAGTATGAGCTGGCAAAAGAATCCTTCGAAGTTTGCACCTGAAGCCCGTTAGAAATTTGGTCAATTTTTTCAACTTTCTGATCAAATAAAATGGTATTTCCTTTTGCTTCAATAAGCTCACGCAGCTTTATACAAACCGCAGTATAATCTACAATCCCGGAACAAGGAACATGGATGCCTTTTACGCTGTTAACGTAAGGCTCAATTTCAGTAACTTCCTGCGGATCTATCTTTTTAATTCCTTCAATTCCATTGATTTGGCCGGTTTCGAAAATGTCATTCAGCCGGTGAATATCCTCTTCCTCCGTAGCCACGATCACTTTCCCACAAACTTCATGAGCTACACCATTTTCACGGCAGAAATCAACCAGCTGGCGGCGGCCTTCCACACAGTTTTTAGCTCGGTAGCTATTGGGTTTGTAGTAAATACCTGAGTGAATAACTCCTGAATTATTACCGGTTTGATGAGCAGCCACCTGTTGCTCCTTTTCGAGAACCAGTATATTAATATCCGGATAGCTTTCGGTAAGCTTATAGGCCGTTGAGAGACCGACAATTCCGGCACCCACTATAATGAAGTCGTATGTCATGTGGTATCAGGATTAGTGCAGGGAAATTCAATAGCCTAAAATACAAAAAAGGCTCGAGCAGAAAAATAAATGACATTTAAATATAAGATTTAGCGTTTAAATAAAACATGAAATTTACACTTAAATACATGGATTTGGATATTTGGATAACCCTGACCGGTTTAAATTTGTCATTTTGTATATCTAAAAATGTAAAAAAACATTGAAATAAGGAAAGGAAGCTGGCTTTTAACTCTGGTTATTTTTAAAAACACTCTGTAATAAAAGAGCATATTCTGGCAAAAATTATTCACCTGAATATTAGTTTTGGATTCGTAATATTATTTTTTAAAATAATAATATCTTCCTCCGACCTTTAATAATATGGGTGTACATTTTCTTTCAGATACCCTGAATCCATAAATAAATTCTTGAAATTTGTATAGTTTAAAAATAATGGACAACAAATTTGTGTGGCTTTTTGTCATATTTGCATTTGTAGTCATCGCAGGTGGCTGCTCCCATGGAAAATCACAAAACGGTGAATTTGCGGAGTCCAGTAATAAGCTTACGGATGAACTAATATTGGCGCTGGGAGGAGAACCCGATAATGGCTTTGATCCCACCACAGGATGGGGACGATACGGTTCGCCGTTATTCCAAAGTACTTTATTAACTTACGATAAAGAATTTAATATTGAGAAAGATCTGGCGGTGGATTACCAGGTCAGTGATGACGGGCTGGAATGGATCGTAACAATCCGGGACGATGTAATATTCACCGACGGAGAGCCCCTGACCGCAGAAGATATTGTCTTTACCTATAAAACAGCTAAAACGAGCCACTCGGTTATTGATTTAACCAATATGGATAAAGTCGAAAAAGTGGATCCGCGGACCGTTAAATTCACGTTGAGAAAGCGAAATTCAACCTTTATTTATCATCTGACGAATATAGGCATTGTACCCAAGCATGCCTACGACGACTCATACAGCGAGCACCCCGTCGGATCAGGTCCTTTTCAAATGGTGCAGTGGAATAAAGGACAACAGCTGATTGTGAAAGCAAATCCGGATTACTATGGCAAAAAGCCTTATTTTAAAAAATTAACTTTTTTATTCTTGTCGGAAGACGCGGCTTTTGCGGCCGCCAGGAAAGGGGAGGTCGATGTGGTGTCGGTTCCTCCTTCCTTTGCTAAAGAAGAAATTAACGGTATGCGGCTCGTCCAATTGGAAAGCGTTGATAATCGGGGAATTGTACTTCCCTATGTTCCGGATGAAGGAAAAACAGTCGAAGGTGCGCCCATTGGGAATGATGTAACCTCGCATAAGGAAATCCGTAAAGCTATGAATATTGCGGTTGACCGAGAAGCGCTGATTGAAGGGGTCGTGGAAGATTTTGGGACTCCTGCTTATACTGTGGCTGATCATATGCCCTGGTGGAATCCGGCTACCGTAATTGATGACGGAAATATGGAGAAAGCAAAATCCCTGCTGGACGAGGCCGGCTGGAAAGTGGGTGCCCATGGTATAAGGGCAAAAGACGGGCTTAAAGCAGCTTTTACGCTATACTACCCTTCCAATGACCAAACACGACAATCGCTGTCTATTGCATTTGCAGAAATGATGAAACCACTGGGCATACAGGTTGAAACAAAAGGGAAGAGCTGGAATGAACTGGAGCAAGTGATGCATGCAAATCCTGTGATGTTTGGACTGGGAAGCCATACTCCTCTTGAATTATACAATACCTTCAGCAGTACCACCCGGGGTAACGGCCTTTATAACGTAAACTATTATTCGAATCCAGTAGTAGATTCCTATATCGAAAAAGCACTTCGGGCAGCTTCTCAGAAAGAGGCCATCAAATACTGGAAAAAAGCGCAATGGGATGGGGAAACTGGTTTTTCTTTCAAGGGAGATGCATCATGGGTTTGGCTGGTGAACCTGGATCATCTTTATTTTGTGCGAGAAAATTTGGTTATCGGAGAGCAAAAGTTGCAACCTCACCCGCATAACTGGCCGGTCACCGAATTTATTGAAGACTGGCACTGGAAACAACAGAATAGCGATTAGCAAATTGCCATGACCGGTGAATTATGACTTTCTTGCTGAAAAAAACAGCCAAACTCCTAAGCCTGCTGGCTGCCATTAGCATACTTTCTTTTTTGCTTGTCAGTTATTCGCCAATCGATCCGATCCGGGCTTATGTGGGGGCCGAAATAACAAAAGTGAGTCCCGAACAGCGGCAGAATATTGCTGAATACTGGGGGCTGAACGAATCTCGCCCAAAACAGTTTATGAGCTGGGCAAAAGCTGTTTTGCATGGTGACCTTGGCCAGTCGTTGATTTACCGAAAACCAGTTGCTGATATTATAGCTAATCGCTTCACAGCATCCCTGGCCTTAATGGGTATAGCCTGGGTGTTGTCTGGTTTTTTTGGTTTTCTGCTGGGAATTATGGCCGGAATGTGGGAGGGCTCTGTTCTTGATCGCCTGATTAAAAGTTATTGTTTTATTCTCGCATCCACTCCGGCTTTTTGGTTAGGACTATTGCTGCTTATGTTCTTCGCTGTTTGGCTTGGATGGTTTCCGGTTGGCCTTGCAACGCCGGCAGGTCAGTTAGCGGAGAACGTTACCTTTGGGCAGCGCCTCAGGCATTTGTTGTTGCCGGCTCTGACGCTCAGCATTGTGGGGGTTGCTAATGTAGCCTTACATACAAGGACAAAGCTAATTGATGTGCTGAACAGTGAGTTTATTCGGTTTGCCCGTGCCCGGGGGGAAAGGGGTTTTACGCTGTTGTGGCGCCATGGACTTCGCAATATTTCGCTGCCGGCTATTTCGCTGCACTTTGCTTCCTTTGGTGAGCTTTTTGGCGGCGCGGTGCTGGCTGAGCAGGTGTTCTCCTATCCGGGCCTGGGACGTGCCATTGTAAAAGCAGGCCTCGGCGGCGATGTTCCGCTGCTTTTAGGCATCACCTTATTCAGTGCTATATTCATTTTTGTTGGTAATTTTATTGCTGATCTGTTGTACCTGATCATTGATCCGCGAATTAAAGGTAAATGGACCAATGGCTGAACGAAGCTTTTTCAATATAAAAGTTCCCGGATACACCGGAGGTTGGAATCTCCGGAAACGGGCTTTAACTGGGGTCGTTGCTGCAGTTGCCCTGCTTATGGTCCTGATTATAAGTGGCTTGTTTATTGGTCCTGACCAGCTGGGGATTAATTTTGAGCTTAAAAATGCGGCCCCCTCCCTCAGCCATCCTTTTGGTACGGATTGGCTTGGCAGAGATATGTTTCTGCGTACAGTTAAAGGGCTGACGCTAAGCTTCGGGGTGGGAATCTTAGCCGCATTCATTAGCGTGGTTATTGCTTTTGCCCTCAGTACTCTGGCTGCTTTCAATAAAATAATGGATGCCGTGGTGACCTGGTTTATTGATCTTTTTCTGGGCGTGCCCCATATTGTGACACTTATATTAATCTCATTTGCGCTTGGCGGTGGGCTCAAAGGCGTAGTGGTTGGCATTGCCCTGACACATTGGCCGCGTCTGACCCGCCTGCTCCGTGCTGAAGTGCTCCAAATTAGGAGTATGGAATATGTGGGAGTTTCTCAAAATATGGGCAAATCCCGGTTATGGATTTCTGTGCATCATGTACTGCCGCATTTGATACCGCAACTTATTGTGGGATTTATTTTATTATTTCCGCACGCTATTTTACACGAAGCAGCAATCACTTTCCTCGGGTTCGGATTATCATCTGAACAGCCCGCTATTGGGATCATCCTGTCTGAATCTATGCGTTATTTATCGGCGGGAATGTGGTGGCTGGCATTCTTTCCGGGATTACTATTACTGGCCATGGTTGGGACTTTTGATTTGCTCGGCCGAAATCTTCGAAAATTAGCGGATCCCCTAAACGGGAAAAAAATTTAATCTTTTGCCATGCTAAACTCTCAAAACAAACTCCGGCTTAAGGATGAGGAGAAACCTCCGCTTCTTGAGGTAAAACATCTATCGCTCTCGTTTTCTCAGTACACGAATGGATTACAGGATTCTACCATCGAAGTGATCAGTGATTTTGAGCTGACGGTTCGTGAAGGAGAAATTGTTGCAGTTGTAGGAGCAAGTGGATCCGGCAAAACACTATTAGCGGATGCCATTTTAGGCATTCTTCCTGAAAGTGCAAAACAAGAGGGGGTTATTCGTTTTGAGGGCGAAGTATTGACCAGGGAAAAACAAAAGAAGCTGCGCGGAAATAAAATTGCGCTCATTCCGCAATCAATAAAAGCCCTTGATCCGCTGATGAAAACCGGCCGGCAGGTACAGGCATCTATCCGTAATAGCAAAGATAAAAAAGCCACTCAGCGCCGGGCATTTCAAAAGTTAGGGTTAGCTGCTGATGCAGGAAAACAGTTTCCTTTTGAGCTTTCAGGGGGAATGGCCAGAAGAGTATTGATTTCGACCGCGATGGTCAGTGATGCGCGGCTGATTATTGCCGACGAGCCTACGCCCGGGCTGGATGCCCCTACCCGTAAAGAAACCATCCGTCATATAGAGCAGCTCACAAACGATGGCAAAAGTCTGATGTTTATCACGCATGACATCAGCGCGGCACTGCAAATAGCCGACCGGGTTGCCGTTTTTTATGCCGGTGAAACCGTGGAGATTGCCAACATAGAAGACTTTAGCGGAACCGGAGATAATTTAAGGCATCCCTATACCCGGGCTCTTTGGAATGCGCTGCCCGAAAATGGATTTACGCCACTGAAAGGAGCGCAGCCATCGCCGGATGAATCCTGCTCGGGTTGTGTTTTTGAGCCGCGATGTCCCATTTCAACTCAGCGCTGTAAGCAGGAAAAGCCCCAATCTTCCTCTGTCAGGAACGGAACGGTACGGTGTTTTTATGCTTGAAGCCAACAAAATAAGCTATCGATATCAATCTGATGTGGCATTGTTGAACCGTATTGATCTCCATATAGAACCTGGAGAGGTGGTGGGGCTTTATGGAAGAAGCGGCTCTGGTAAAACCACGCTGGCAAAAATAATTGCCGGCTATTTGAAGCCAGATGAAGGTTTTATAAAAGTGGATGGCCGGCGCTATCCGGTAGAAGGCCCAAATCCCGTTCAGTTAATATGGCAGCACCCCGAAAAAGCAGTCAATCCAAGATGGCGTATGAAGCGCGTACTTGCTGAAGGCGAGCCCTTGGATAGCGACTTGCTCGATGAGTTAGATATAAAAGAAGGGTGGATGCATCGCTTTCCGGCCGAGCTTTCGGGTGGAGAACTTCAGCGGTTTTGCCTTGCCCGGGCGCTCGGATCAAATACAAAGTATCTGATTGCAGATGAAATGACCACCATGCTTGATGCCATATCACAGGCACAAATATGGCATACTGTTTTGCATTTAGCCAAACGGCGTAATCTGGGTATTCTTGCAATTAGTCACGAAAGAAATTTGTTGCGGCGCGTGAGCCATCGTGTAAAGAATTTCAGCGAACTTGCAAATATTGCATAGCTGACACCTCTGTTCATCAGGATTTAAAACTGGGAACCGGCAGCCTCGGAAAACAATCGATCCCTGCAGTGGCCTGTCTTTTCGATTAGGTACGGACATTATGGGATAAGTTGTTTGTATGACTATTTCTTGGTTTTAATCAAAAAAGCCTTATATTTTTTCAGTATTACGAATTACTTAGAAAGTAATATTAGGTAAAAGAAAATTTTCCGGTCCCCCAGCATGAATAATTCTTTCCGCAAGATAAGTAGCCGCTATGTACCGATATGTCTTTTTCTTTTTATTAGCTTCTTCGCATCCTCATTTAACGTTTACGCCCAGGAAGGGGGGCGTGTTGAGGGAAGAGTACTATCAGGAAAAGGTTCGGTTATTGAAAATGTTAATATTGCGATTGAAGGAAACCTGAAAGGCACTTCTTCGGATGAGGATGGGGCCTTTACTTTTTCGGATATACCGGCCGGTAGCTACACAATTTCTGCCTCATCAGTGGGCTATGCAACGTCCTATCGTCAAATAAATGTCAAGCCGGGTGAGGTAACGAAGGTCGTCTTTACTTTATACGAAACGACTGCGCAGCTGAGTGAGATTACCGTAAAAGGGGAAGCACTGAAAGAAAAAAACAGAACAGCAACTGTTAATACTGTGAGCTTAGAAAATATCAAATCACTCAATATAACGAAACCGGAAAGAATTATTGAGCAAGTACCAGGGGTTGATTTGGGGGCTTATGGGCAGGGAGGCGTAGCCGATGTATTTTCCATCAGGGGATTTGGCGGCGGAGGTCATGAAGGTGAGGCAGGGGTACAGATCGATGGTATTTCTTTAAATGAGGCGGAAGGGCATTCTGATGGCTATGCTGATTTGAATGTTTTAATTCCAATTAACCTTAGCGAAGTGAATGTTTATAAAGGTCCTTCTTCGGTCTTATTTGGCCGGTTTGCGGAAGGGGGGACGCTTGCTTTTGAAACCAGAAAAGGAGGCAAATATCAGGATTTCCGGCTCAGCGGCGGTTCGTACGAAACTTTTGATGCTCAGGTCGCCCTCGGACAGCCCTTTACAATTGGAGGTAAAAAGTTGAGGTCTAATTTAGCTTTTCAGCTGAATAAAACCAATGGGTATCGCAGTAACTCCGATTATTTAAAGGGAAATATAAATGGTCGGTTATCCTACGATATTACGAATAACACGGATATCGCATTAACGCTAAAAGGACACAGCAGCCGTTGGGACGCACCGGGCTTCGTTCAGAGCGATCAGTTTCATGATAAACGCAAGCGGAAAAGACAGGCAGAAAATGCTGAAAATGACGGCGGAAATAAGGATTTTGCCTCCGAGCGTATCGATGTTAACCATACCTTCAGTGAAAATCTACGGCTGCTCATTTTTGGTTATTCTGTTCAGCAGGATTTTACGCGATTTGCCAAATTTGGATATGAACCCGGACGACAACAAGAGCGCTTTAACACACGTAATGTCTATGCTGCCGGAGGGAGCCTCAATGGAAGAGGGTCTGTTGGAACCATAGGCATCGACTGGGTGGCTGGCGTTGAGTATTATGACGAAAAAACGGATAGAAAGCGCTGGGATACCGATGAGAGAGTTAGACAGGAGCAAACCGAAAAGAGAACCTTTACGATTGAATCGGTCTCAGCTTATGCGGAAGGGGAATTCAATTTCAGCAGATATTTCAGACCCTCCATAGGACTTCGCTATGATACTTTCTATGGGACATTCAAGATGAGAGATCCCGGAGTGCAGGCCGAGAATAAAGAGCTTCACAATCTGTGGAATATAAGCCCGAAGTTGGGGGCTCGATCCACTTTGTTTGATGGGTTTGACGTGAGAATCAATATTTCAAATGGCTTCTCTTTACCTAATAGTACTTCTAAATATGATCCCGATTTGAACGTCGATCCGGTCCAGATATGGCAATACGAAGCCGGATTTAGCTATGCCCATAAAGACTGGTTTAGCGTGGATGCCGCCGGATTTATTCTCAACACTTCCCAGGAAATAATTGAAAGTCCGCCGGGATCGGGAGAGCTGATTAATGCCGGTAAAACGCAGCGCCGCGGGATTGAATTAGAAGCAAAAGCAAACCCGCTTGCCCGATTAAATATCAGCGGTTCGTTTACTTATATAACGTCAGAAATATTAG
>Ga0079226_10000792_pt1 | contig 23192 bp, 26 predicted proteins | sample Poulit2014_FD_76345 | JGI IMG/M metagenome (GOLD analysis project Ga0079226, IMG submission 76345) | Agricultural soil microbial communities from Georgia to study Nitrogen management - Poultry litter 2014 | ecosystem: Environmental > Terrestrial > Soil > Agricultural land | place: USA: Georgia...
AACACTTACTTACTGAAGATGAATCATTGTTAAGTGCATTAATGAATGAACTATCGTTAACAGAAGAAACGGATTTATCAGAGGTAGTAAACATGATTCTAAACGACGAAGGTCTATTAGCAAAAATGAATGAACTGTTTAACGATACAGATGATTCGTTTCAAACATCAATTAATTTCATTGAATTTATTGATCAAGCGTCTCTTGGCGAAAGCGATAAAGCTAAAATAGCAGAGCTAATCGATGCGATTGAAGCTGAACTCAATAATTATTTAAGTGGCAATAGGGAAGATTTCTCAGCGATGAACCTTATATCACTCATGGAACAATGGGTTCAAGTCACTGGAAATTATGACGTTTCAGCAGATGAAGTTGACATGGATGAAAAGTCTTTAAAGCTTTGGCAACAACTTTTAGCCAACTTTAAGCGAAGGAATAGTTTCGCAACGAATAATCATCCGTATAAAAAGGATGCTGTCGTTACAGCAAAAGACGTTACGAACTGGCTCGCTCATCAGATGAAAGCATTATCTATTGAAGATAGCGCTGTTCTATCAGCTAAACGACCACACATCGTATCGATGGCAAATGTTGAACAATATAGTTTATATATTAATCAAGCAAGCCAAACGTCTACAGCAGAATCGCAGTTGTTGAATCAATTAGAACAGTCAGTGAAAATGAGTCGTTTATTCGTTCCAAATAGCGGGATTAACCAGTTATCATTTACGTTGCGACCCGATAATCTAGGAGAAATGATCGTAAGACTCGTTGACGTTCAAGGTGAAATGACCGTAAAAATCATCGTCTCTTCACAAGCGACGAGAAACATGCTTGAAGCAAATCTACATCAACTGAAGCATATGTTCTCACCACAGCAAGTCGTCATTGAAGAAAGGGAGATTGCTCCTGAAGAATTGCAAGAAAACAATGAGCAAGACGAGCTGAAAGAAGATGAAGACGAAGCAGGTTATTCAGAAGAACAAAAAAATGAACAGCGTGAAGCAGATGAAGATGAATCATTCACCACATATTTTGAACAATTTTTATTAAATGAAGAGGTGTAAATTGTAATGACAAAAATTGATTCTTCACTCTTTTGGAATGACGAAATTAATCGTGCGCCGAGTCCAGAATTAGGAAAAGAAGAGTTTTTGAAGATTTTAATGACACAGTTACAAAATCAAGACCCAATGAATCCAATGGAAGATAAAGATTTTATTTCGCAAATGGCGACATTTTCTTCACTAGAACAAATGATGAATATGACAAAATCAATTGATTTGCTCGTGCAAAGCCAATTAGTTTCACCAGTGATTCAGTATAGCCATATGATTGGTAAACATGTGTCATATGAGCAAGAAGATCCTGAGACGGGTGAAAGTGAACTGTTTACGAGTCAAGTGAAGTCAGTGACTCAAAAAGAAGGATACGCTGTTCTTGAACTAGAAAACGGTGAGAAAGTATTTGCAGATGCTATTTTGCAAGTAAGTGACAGTGAAATTGAACTAGATAATGAGTAATTAATAAGGAAGTGATAAATATGCCACATAGGATTCATCAATTGCAACAACATCAAGCATATTTATTTCCTGAAAAAGTCGTCGAACGAAAAAATAAATCAAATACATCGTTTAAAGATGTTTTGTCACAAGAATATGTAAGAGTGAGTAAACACGCGCAACAACGACTAACAGAAAGAAACTTACACATTAGTGACGAACAATGGGAAAAAATAAGCTTGAAAATGGAAGAAGCGAAAGAAAAAGGTGTCACTGATTCGCTCGTTATGTTTAATGATATTGCACTACTCGTTAGTACAAAAAACAACACAGTCGTAACAGCGATGAATCAACAAGAAGCAACATCAAAAATTTTTACAAATATTAATGGAACAATCGTTATGAATGATTAAGCTGGACCCAAATGGGAGGCTAAGAGCTGTTGACTGATTGATACAGCTTAACGATTTCACATTTAAAGGAGATATAAATATGTTACGTTCAATGTATGCAGGTATATCAGGTATGAGAGGTTTTCAAACGAAATTAGACGTCGTCGGTAACAATATCGCAAACGTTAATACAGCAGGGTATAAAAAATCACGTATTACGTTTCAAGACTTAATGTCACAAACAGAGCAAGGAGCACAAGGTCCTGAAGGTGGACGTGGGGGAATTAACCCGAGACAAGTTGGATTAGGGGCGCAAGTTGGCTCAATTGATACGGTTGATACACAAGGATTTTTACAGCCGACTGGAAGAGCGCTCGACATTGCGATTGAAGGCGATGGATTTTTCCGCGTTGGTGAAGTTGATAGTGACAACCCGAGTGAAGCATCAAATACATTTTATACGCGTGCAGGAAACTTTTATTTAGATGAAGAAGGATATGTTGTGACAGCTGATGGTTATTATTTATTACAACATGATGAAAATGGTAATTATCCAGATGGTGATGACGGGGTTCGTATTAAAATTGATCCTGAAAACACACAGAGTTTTAGTATTGGTAAGAACGGGACAGTAAATATCGTTGATTCTTCTGGAGACTTACAAAGTGACCAACGTATTAGTTTAGCTATTTTTGCTAACCCTGAAGGTATGGAAAAGATGGGTACTAATCTTTACGTACCATCAACGAATAGTGGTGAACCGACAGAAGGTCATCCTGGAGATGATGGTTTTGGTGATTTCGCCGCAGGGTCACTTGAAATGTCTAACGTTGACTTAGCAGAAGAATTTACAGAAATGATCACAGCTCAACGTGCATTCCAAGCGAACACGCGTATTATAACGACGTCTGATGAGATATTACAAGAACTCGTTAACTTAAAACGATAATAAGGAGGCGAGGAGTACCTTTTCTTAAAGGTACTCCTACCATATGACATGATAAAATTAACACGATTAAATAACGAAACATTTATGTTGAATGGTTTGATGATTGAGCAAATTCAATCATATCCAGATACGACAATTACGCTAATTAATGGTAAAAAAATAGTCGTAAAAAATCCAGAGGAAGAAGTTGTCGCTTTAATTGAACAGTTTTATCAAACAATTGGTTTAGTCGGCGTTCAAGTTAAGGTAGGTGAAGCTTTTGAGTAAATTAATGAAAATCATGTTGACATCGATATCGATTTTAATTGTCGGTGGTGTAGTTGTAGCTGTCGTTTTATTTAATGTGCTAGGTGATTCAAATAAAAGCGACGCAAAGTCCATTGAGCAAGTGTTGGAACATTTGTATGAGACACCAGAACTTACGACAGACTTAACGGATGGCAGCTACGTGCGTATTCAGTTTCAAATTTTAGCAGATAGTAAAGAAGCGACTGAAGAAATTAGTAATCGTGAATTCCAAATCCGTAATATTTTAATTAAGGAACTAGCTGTAATGTCACAAGAAGAATTCAAAGAAAACTTGCACGTATTAGAAGATACAATTAAAGAAAAATTAAATGAACTTATGACGAAAGGTGAAATTACTGACGTATATACGATTAATAAAATTTTACAGTAAAACATCTAAACATATAGTCATCTGGAGGTGATATTTTGGTCGATGAAGTTCTATCCCAAAATGAAATTGACGCATTGTTATCCGCCATTACTTCTGGTGAAATGGATGCTGAAGAGTTAAAGAGGGAAGAAAATGAAAAGAAGGTTCGTGTGTATGATTTTAAGCGAGCGCTTCGTTTCTCAAAAGAACAAATTAGAGGAATTACGAGAATTCATGAAAACTTTGCGAGGTTATTGACGACATTTTTCGCTGCTCAACTAAGAACTTACGTCAACATATCTGTTGCATCCGTTGATCAAATTCCGTATGAGGAATTTATTCGTTCAATTCCAGAAATGACAACACTAAATATATTTACAGTAGAGCCTTTAGAAGGCAGAATTTTAATGGAAGTAAACCCAAATATCGCATATAGTCTACTCGATCGACTTTTAGGTGGCGAAGGAAAGAGCGTAGAGAAAATTGACAGCATGACTGAAATTGAAACGATGCTTATGTCACAACTATTTGAAAAATCTGTCGTCAATTTAAGTGAAGCGTGGGGATCAATTGTAGATATTGATCCTATATTAGAAGAGTTTGAAGTGAATCCACAGTTTTTACAACTCGTGTCACCAAACGAAACAGTTGTCGTCGTTTCATTAAGTACAGAAGTTGGGGAAACGAGCGGCATGATTAATATTTGTATCCCGCATATCGTGTTAGAACCAATTATTCCAAACTTGTCTGCACATTATTGGATGGAAACTGCTGATCGAGAACGTGATCCTATTGAGCAACAACATCTTTCAAAAAACTTGGAACGTGCATCTGTAGAAGTTAAAACGGTATTAGGGGAAACGAATATTACGATTGAACAATTTTTAAATTTAAAGGCGAACGATATGATAACACTTAATCAATCAATTGATACACCGCTAGTATTAGAAATTAATGACAGACCGAAGTTCTTTGTTCAACCAGGAACTCATAAAAATAAGTTGTCTGTCCAAGTGTTAGAAAAAGTAGTAGGGGAGGATTAAACGATGGATGATGGAGTGCTTTCTCAAGAAGAAATAAATGCTTTATTAAACGCTGATGGCGATAGCGAAGATGATCTTCCCGATGAAGAACAGGAAGAAACGGAAGAATCTGTCGAAGTTACAGATTACTTAACGTCAATAGAAGCTGATACGATAGGTGAAATTGGAAATATTTCATTCGGAACGTCAGCGACAACTTTATCAACATTACTTAATCAAAAAGTTGACATTACAACACCAGAAATAGCAGTCATTAAAAAGGCAGATTTACATAATGCTTTTGCTTTCGAACACGTACGTGTCCAAGTCAATTATGAAGATGGTTTTACTGGTGTGAACATGTTTGTTATTAAAGCAGAAGACGCTGCAATTATTTCTGACATTATGTTAGGGGGAGACGGTTCAAACCCTGAAACCGAGTTAAATGATATTCATTTAAGTGCGGTCCAAGAAGTTATGAATCAAATGATTGGTTCAGCAGCAACGAGTATGTCAACAATATTCAATAAACCAGTAAATATATCACCACCAAAAATAGAACTCGTGAAAGAAGAAGATGCAATAAATACTGAGGAAATTGAAGAGATTGAAAAAGAAACATTGTTTGTAAAAGCTTCTTTCCAGCTTAAAGTTGGCGACTTAATTGATTCAAGTATTATGCAGCTAATTCCATTTCCATTTGCACATGAGTTAGTTGACCAATTGTTAAATGCATCCGGGGAATCAGAGCCTACAACTGACGAGCAGTCTCAAACGACTGATCAAGTCGAAAGCGCTCCTGTTCAAACAGAGGAAGTCGAGCAATCAGCGCCTGAAAAAACAGAGAGCCAGTTTATGGGAAGTCCAGTAGACGCAAAAAATGCAAGTGTTCAAAAGGCCTCTTTCTCAAATTTTGAACCGGTGGAACTTGAGCAAAATGAACAACGAAATTTAGATATGTTATTAGATATTCCACTAAATGTGACCGTTGAACTCGGCCGTACGAAACGTCCAATTAGAGACATATTAGATTTATCAACAGGTTCGATTGTAGAACTAGATAAATTAGCCGGAGAACCAGTGGACGTTTTAGTGAACGAAAAGTTAATCGCTAAAGGGGAAGTCGTCGTTATTGATGAAAACTTTGGTGTACGAGTGACAGATATTATTAGTAAATCAGAAAGAATAATGAAGTTAAATTAAACGTATTTAAAAGTAGGGGGAACTTTTTATGGCGAAGAAAATTTTAATTGTAGATGATGCAGCTTTTATGAGAATGATGATTAAAGATATTTTAGAAAAGAATGGCTTTGATGTTGTAGGAGAGGCTCAAGACGGGGCTGAGGCAATTGAAAAGTTCGAAGAATTGAAACCAGACTTAGTAACAATGGATATTACGATGCCAGAAATGGACGGAATAACAGCACTGAAAGAAATTAAGAAAAACCATCCAGAATCAACAATCATTATGTGTTCAGCAATGGGGCAACAAGCAATGGTAATCGATGCGATTCAAGCAGGAGCGAAAGACTTTATCGTTAAACCTTTCCAAGCTGATCGAGTGATTGAAGCGATTGAAAAAGCATTAGAATAAGAAATGAGTGAATATGTTGCTAAGGAAAAAAATAGTTTATCTAAGTTTAATAACTGTTTTATTATTAATTATAATCGTTCCAGTAGCTACTTTTGCTAAAGAGATGAATGTGAAAGATTGCTTAGAATCAGGGGATTGTTTAGAAGATGACACAAATAATGAACAGCTTATTGAAAATGAAGCAGAGAGCAATAATAATAACACCGGATCCTTAGCACAAAGCATGGTGAAAATGTTTATTGCACTGTTTTTTGTTTTACTGTTAATATACGTACTCGTTCGCTTATTTAATCGAAAAAACCGGCGCATGACACAAACAAATGTCATCGAGAACTTAGGTGGTATAAATGTTGGAACGAATAAGTCTGTGCAAATTATCCGTATTGGAAAGGATATGTACGTTATTGGCGTTGGTGAATCGGTTGAATTGCTGAAAGAAATTACTGATCAAGATGTCGTGCAGCAACTGAATGAATATAGTGAGCAACCTACTCAAGTGAATGAGAAATTTTCAGCGCTTATTAACAAGGTAAGAAAAAGAAAAGATATCGAAGATGAAAATGAAGATCAAACATTTAATGATCTATTTAAACGGGAATTAAACGAGATGAAATCTCGTCGGCAACAAGTGATGAATCAACGTGAAGAAAAGGGTGATGAACGTGAATGATTTCGTAAACATGTTCTCTAGTTCAGACCCTTCATCGGTCGCAACATCGGTAAAGCTTTTATTATTGTTAACGGTACTTGCGTTAGCACCGAGCATACTTATATTAATGACGAGTTTTACACGAATTATCGTCGTCCTATCATTTGTGAGAACGTCTTTAGCGACACAACAGATGCCGCCGAACCAAGTTCTTGTTGGTTTAGCACTGTTCCTAACATTTTTCATTATGGGACCAATTTTTAATGAAGTGTATAACGAATCATTAGATCCATTATTTAAGGAAGAAATAACTTTAGATGAGGCTTATGAAAGTGCGAGCATTCCTTTAAAAGACTTTATGAGTAAGCATACGCGAGAAAAAGATTTAGCATTATTTATGAATTATACAGATGCAGAACGACCAGAAACTGTACAAGATATTCCGTTAACGACATTAATCCCGGCTTTTGCGATTAGTGAATTGAAAACGGCCTTTCAAATGGGCTTTATGATTTTTGTCCCTTTTCTAATTATTGATATGGCTGTTGCAAGTGTTCTCATGTCAATGGGGATGATGATGTTACCACCTGTCATGATATCATTACCGTTTAAAATATTGTTGTTCGTTTTAGTCGATGGTTGGTATTTAATTACTCATTCTATTTTAGAAGGATTTTAATAGTGAGAACGTATGTCGAGCATAACGATTAGGGAGGAGTGATACTTTGACGAATGAATTTGTTCTTACATTAGCTGAAAGAGGCGTCTTTACTATATTAATCGTTGTAGGACCATTATTAATTTTAGCGCTTTCAGTCGGGTTAATGGTAAGTGTTTTTCAAGCGACAACTCAAATTCAAGAACAGACATTAGCATTTATACCAAAAATTGTAGCTGTTTTAGTCGGTATCGTATTCTTTGGTCCGTGGATGTTGACGACGTTAGTTGAATTTACGACAAATTTATATGAAAATATCAATCAGTTTGTAGGTTAGCCAATGATAGAATATATAAACTTGTCATCTGTCCCAATTTTCATGTTAATTTTAATGCGTATGACAGCTTTTTTTGCAACAGTACCATTATTTTCTTATCGAGCAGTACCAAATACATTTAAAATAGGGTTTATTTTCTTTTTAAGTTTAATTACTTATTTTGTGATCGATACATCATCGTTCGTACTTGGCACTGATTTTATTGTTTTATTATTAAAGGAAATTATTGTCGGTTTATTACTCGGATTAATAGCATACATAGTAGTTTCTGCGATACAAATCGCCGGTGGTTTTATCGATTTTCAAATGGGGTTTGCAATCGCTAACGTCATTGACCCACAAACGGGTGCACAGAGTCCATTAACAGGGCAATATTTTTATATTATATCATTATTATTTTTACTTTCAGTTAATGGGCATCATCTATTAATTGACGGCTTGTTTTATAGTTATGAATTAATTGAACTTGATGCATTTATTCCACTTTGGGGTGACGGTCATATTGCAGAGTTTGTTATTACGACATTTAACTCGATGTTTATCCTTGCATTCCAAATGGCTATACCTATCGTCGGGAGTTTGTTTTTAGTGGATGTTGCGCTAGGTATCATCGCGAGAACAGTCCCGCAGTTGAACGTTTTTGTCGTCGGTTTACCATTAAAAATTACTGTTAGTTTTATCGTTATTTTATTTTTCTTAAGTTTATATATGACATTAGCAAGACAATTATTTGAACATATGTTTGTTACATTAAGAACGTTAATGCAGTTATTTGGAGGGGCTTAATTTGCATGTAATACTTGATTTGCAATTTTTTGCAGGTGAAAAAACTGAAAAAGCAACTCCGAAAAAACGAGAGGAATCTCGTCAAAAAGGTCAAGTGGCAAAAAGCCAAGACGTAAACACAGCTATTTTATTACTTTTTAGTTTTATTGTTTTAGCGGCTTTCGGAAGTTATATGGGCCAACATATGAGGCATTTATATGAAAGTTCATTTAATGAATATATACATTGGTCAGTGACACCAGAAACAGTGATGACTGTTTTTAAAGAGTCCGTTATTCTTATGGGACTTATCGTCGCACCAATTATGATTATTGCAATTATTGCAGGATTCGCATCTAATTTAATGCAAGTCGGATTTTTATTTACGACGGAACCTCTTAAATTTGATTTGAAAAAGATTGATCCTATTAAAGGAGCTAAGCGGATATTTTCAATCCGAGCATTAGTTGAACTTGTAAAGTCGATGCTTAAAATTTTATTTATCGGCTCTATTACATTTTTCGTTATTTGGATTAATAAAGACGAAATGATGATGCTCGCATTAAAGAGTATAGATAGTGCTATTGCATTCTTCGGACGAGTAACAATTATTATGGGTGTTTCAGCAACATTAGCACTCGTCGTTCTTGCGATTATTGATTATTTATACCAGAGATATGATCATGAGAAGAACATAAGAATGTCAAAGCAAGACATTAAAGATGAACATAAAAACATTGAAGGTGATCCTTTAATTAAATCAAAGTTAAAGGAAAAGCAACGACAAATTGCTATGCAGCGAATGATGAGTGAAGTTCCTGAAGCAGATGTTGTTATTACAAACCCGACGCACTTCGCTGTAGCAATTAAGTACGATGAGGAAAAAGCAACAGCGCCATATGTGATTGCAAAAGGGACAGATTTAGTCGCATTAAAAATAAAAGAAATTGCAAAAGCGCACAATGTCATGACTGTAGAAAATAAGCAGTTAGCACGATCGCTTCACGCAACACTTGAAATAAACGATGTTATTCCAGAACAATTTTATCAAGCAGTAGCAGAAATACTCGCTTACGTTTATCAAGTGGAAAGAAATGTTAGATAGAAGGAGGGAAAATAAATGAAAGCTCGTGATCTATCGGTACTATTAGGTGTTATTCTAATTATTGTCATGCTCGTCGTACCACTTCCAGGGTGGTTACTTAGTTTTTTAATTATATGTAATATTACGCTTGCACTCGTCGTTATTTTAGTATCGATGAATACACAAGAGGCATTACAATTTTCTATTTTCCCTTCTTTGCTCCTATTACTTACACTATTTCGTTTAGGGCTTAACGTTTCTACAACCCGTTCTATTTTATCAAAAGCTGATGCTGGTGGAGTCGTCGATACGTTTGGATCATTCGTTATTGGCGGAAATCCTCTCGTCGGTTTTGTCGTTTTCGTTATTTTAGTCGTCATTCAATTTATCGTTATTACAAAGGGAGCAGAGCGTGTATCCGAGGTCGGTGCTCGTTTTACGCTTGACGCGATGCCAGGAAAACAGATGAGTATTGATGCAGATTTAAACGCTGGACTCATTACTGAGCAAGAGGCCCGTGAGCGAAGAGAAAAGGTAGAGAGTGAAGCAGACTTTTATGGAGCGATGGATGGGGCGAGTAAGTTCGTTAAGGGAGATGCGATTGCAGGAATCGTTATCGTGTTAATTAATATTTTAGTCGGAATTATTATAGGTATGGTTCAAATGGATTTATCATTAGGTGAATCTGTTAATACGTTTACACGTCTAACAGTAGGGGATGGACTCGTTAGTCAAATACCAGCACTACTCATAGCTACTTCAACAGGTATTGTCGTTACTCGCGTTTCAACAACAGGTAACTTAGGTAGTGACGTTACAGATCAGTTATTACAATATCCACAATTGCTATTTATCGCAGCTGGAACGATATTTTTACTCGGTTTAACGCCAATTAACTTCTTCTTGACGACGTTGTTATCAGGTCTACTCGCTTTTAGTGGATATTTACTGCTACAACGAGAAAAGGAACCTGATATATCGACTGAGGAGATGGAGGAAGTGGCCGATGAATCCGCTATGAAAGCACCAGAAAATGTCGTTAATTTATTAAATATGGATCAAGTAGAGTTTGAATTTGGTTACGCGCTTATCCCTCTCGTGGATGCTAATCAAGGAGGAGATTTACTTGACCGAATAGTTATGATAAGGCGCCAGTTAGCTATTGAACTCGGTATCGTTATTCCAGTCGTCCGTATTCGCGACAACATTCAATTAAATTCAAATGAATACCGTTTAAAAATTAAAGGTGAAGAAGTCGCTTTTGGTGAACTTATGTTAGACCACTATTTAGCGATGACACCTGATACAGAAGATGATTATATTGACGGGATTGAAACGAAAGAGCCTGCATTTGGTTTACCAGCAAAATGGATTAGTGAAGACCGAAAAGATGAAGCAGAATTATCAGGTTATACTGTCGTTGACCCTCCATCAGTCGTTTCAACGCATATTACCGAGGTTATTAAAAAGCACGCACATACGTTACTAGGTCGCGAAGAAACGAGTGAACTTATTGATCACTTAAAAGAAACGTATCCAATACTTGTTGAAGAAGTCACACCAGACCCATTGTCTATTGGTGACGTTCAAAAAGTGCTAGCTAAATTATTAAAAGAAGGACTTTCTATTCGAAACTTGCCAATTATATTTGAAACGTTGGCCGATTTTGGAAAGTTGACGAATGATACAGAATTACTGACAGAATACGTTAGACAAGCACTCGCAAGTCAAATTACGAAACAGTATGCTGTTGATAATACGGTAAAAGTTATTACTGTTTCTACTGCGGTAGAGCAGCTCATATCAGAAAACGTTCAGCAAACTGAGCACGGGAACTACTTAGCATTAGATCCTGATACACAGCAGCAAATCGTAACGACGATTCATGAGCAAATAGAGAAGCTTGCTCACCGACAAGAAGAGGCAGTCGTTATTTGTTCTCCGACTGTTCGGATGTATTTAAAACAACTGATTGAGAGATATTTACCAGAACTCGCAGTCATATCTTACAATGAACTCGAACCGACAATTCAAGTACAAAGTGTAGGGGTGGTGAATGTTGCATGAGAGTAAAAAAATATGTTGCACCGTCAATGCCAGAGGCGATGAAGAAAATAAGAGCTGAATTAGGCACTGATGCAGTTATTTTAAATTCAAAAAAAGTACAATCAGGTGGCTTTTTAGGATTATTTAAGAAAAGTCATATAGAAGTTGTCGCAGGTATCGATCCTAGTCCTTTATCAACTAATAGAACTGAACGTAAGCTACCTACACCAGTTGAATCTAAAGAGCAGCCGATGGTAGAAGATTCGATTATGAAAGAGCTCCAGCAAATGAAACAATTAATTGCCAAGCAAAACGGTTCAGGTCAAGATGTTTTTCCAGTGAGTTTCCAAAAAGTGTATGAGCATCTCATGGATCAAGACGTAAATGAACAGATTGCATATGAGTTAGTAATGACGATAATGGACCGTGAATCTAGTACAGATATATCAGCAAGTTATGTTGCAGTTGCTGTGAAACAAGAAATTATCCAGCAGCTAAAAGGTCTCTCTTTTACAGAAGTTGCCGATGATTCTAAAGTCATCCATTTTGTTGGACCAACAGGCGTCGGTAAAACGACGACATTAGCGAAGATAGCCGCACAACTCATGCTTGAAAAAAATAAACAAGTTGCTTTTATAACGATGGATACATATCGAATTGCTGCGATTGATCAATTAAAAACTTACGCACAAATTTTAGACGTGCCGATAAAGGTTGCTTATAATTACGAAGAATATACTGAAGCTATCAATGAGTTTTCGGCTTATGACCACATACTTGTCGATACGGCTGGTCGAAATTACCGTGAAGAAGAGCATTTAGAAAACATCGCTCAAATTATTAAAAATCATAACTCTTATCTCGTTTTATCGTTAACGGCAAAGCCTAAAGATATTGCTGATATTTATGCAACATTTGAATCTTTAAAAATTAATCAAGTGATTTTCACAAAAATTGATGAAACGACGCAATATGGAAGCATTTTAAATATCTTATTTAACCATGATGTCAACGCGTCTTACGGGACAAATGGACAAAATGTTCCGAGTGATATTATTCGCTTGTCACCAGAAGAAATTAGTCAGATGATTATGGACGGTTTTATAGATGAGTGATCAAGCAGAACGTTTACGCCAACAAATAGATGTGAACAAAAATACGCCTAAAGGAAAAACAATTGCTATTGTTAGCGGAAAAGGTGGCGTTGGGAAGTCTAACTTTGCCATTAACTTTTGCATAGAACTCGTTAATAGCGGAAAAAAACCACTTTTAATAGATTTAGATATAGGCATGGGAAATGTCGATGTTCTACTCGGACGCTCGGCAAACAAAACAATTGTTGATTTGTTAAAGAATATGATGTCTGCATCTGATATCGTACAGACGAATGAATACGGACTTGACTATATAGCAGGTGGTTCAGCAATTAATGAACTATTTACATTAAGTGAACGAGAGAAAAATCATTTTTATAAACAATATAACGAACTTACACGTATGTATGACTATATTATTTTTGATATGGGTGCGGGAGTGACTGAAGAAAGTTTGTTTTTCATTCTCGCATCAGATGAAATTATCGTCGTAACGACACCTGAGCCGACATCAATTACTGATTCGTATAGCATGATGAAGCATATTATTAATAAACATCGACACATACCGATATATATAGTAATGAACCGTAGCTTTTCTCAAAAAAGCAGTGAATTTTCATTGGAACGTATTCAGCGTGCTTCAGAACAGTTTTTAAATAAATCAATTATCTCCTTAGGGATGATTCCAGATGATAAAGCTGTACCAGAAGCGGTTATGAAACAGAAGCCATACACTATTTTACGTCCGAAGTCTCGGGCAACACGAGCTGTTAAGCAGTTAACGACAAATTACTTAACAGATTCACAACCGAATGAAAATATAAAGCTCACGTTTATTCAAAAATTAAAGTACTTTTTAAAAGAGAGGTAAGCGAGATGAAGATCATTCGTGTATTAGTTATTGATGATTCTGCATTTATGAGAAAAATGATTTCTGATATGTTATCTAGTCATCATAAAATTAAAGTGATTGGAACAGCGAGAAATGGAAAAGTTGGCTTGCAACGAATAAAAGAACTGAAGCCAGACGTAGTTACATTAGATATAGAAATGCCAATCATGGATGGTCTTGAAACGTTAGAACATATTATGAGCAGGCATGACATCCCTGTCATTATGTTATCAAGTGAAGCGAGAGAAGGTGCAAGTAAGACATTACAAGCACTATCACTTGGGGCAATTGATTTTATTGAAAAGCCATCTGGTCAAATTTCATTAAATATTACAGAAGTAAAACAAGATTTAATTAATAAAGTGTTAGCAGCTACAAACGTTAATCAAGTAGAAGAAGTGAACGTAAAAAAAGAACTAAAAGATAGAAATATTCCACTAACACGAGTGAAAAAGGAAGTAATTATTGCTATCGGGACATCTACAGGAGGTCCAAAAGCGTTACAAGAAGTGTTAGTATCCTTACCTAAAAATATTCAAGCGCCTATTTTAATCGTGCAACATATGCCGCCAACATTCACAAAATCTTTAGCTAATCGATTGAATACGTTAACCGATATAACAGTTAAAGAAGCGACAAATGGTGAACTTATTCAAAAAGGTACAGCATATATTGCACCAGGTAATTATCATATGGAGGTACAGAGAACGCTTAGTGGAGAGAAGAGAATTAGACTTACTCAAGATCCACTCGTTTCAGGGCATCGTCCTTCTGTTGATGTCTTGTTTTATTCACTTGAACAACTACGTGATATGAATAAAATTGCGGTCATTTTAACAGGTATGGGGAAAGATGGTTCACGAGGGGCTAAATATTTAAAAGATAGAGATTCTGAAGCAGTCGTTATTTCAGAGTCAAAAGAATCTAGTGTCGTTTACGGGATGCCAGCTGCTGTTGTTAAAGCAGGGTGTGTCGATAAAGTAGTCCATTTAAGTCAGGTGAGTGAGGAACTTGTTCACTTAACGAAAACAAGGGGGAATTAATATGGAAACAAACCAATATTTAGATGTATTTATTGATGAAAGTGTTGAGCATTTGGAAACAATGTCTGACAACTTATTAGAACTTGAGAAAAACCCCGAAGAAAAATCAATTATTGAGGGCATTTTCCGAGCGGCTCATACGATTAAAGGTATGTCGGCCACAATGGGCTATCAAGATTTAGCAGATTTAACACACAATTTAGAAAACGTTTTTGACGGTATTAGATATGACAAAATTAAAGTAGAGCCAGATATGATGGACGTTCTCTTTGATACACTCGATCAATTAAATGCTATGGTTGAAGATATATCCAGTGGTGGTGACGGTAAACGAGATGTTTCTACTCAAATTAAAAAATTAGCTAGTATCGAAAAAGGCGAGCCTTTTACAGATGTTACGTCAAATAATGGTGAAAATGATGCTGAACAGGCGGATGTCGGAAATTTATCTTTAGATGAATTTGAATTAGCTATTTTAAATGAATCAGCTGAACGTGGCTTTAATAATTTTGAAGTTGAAGTTCAATTGAGTGAGAAATGTTTATTAAAAGGTGCACGTGTTTTCATGGTTTTCGAAGTGTTAGAGCAGATGGGAGAAGTTATTAAATCAAATCCACCAGTAAGTGAGCTTGAAGAAGAGAATTTTGATTATTCATTTAACGTCATTTTTGTGACGCAGCAATCAGAAGACGAAGTTGTTCAAAAAATAAAAAAAGTATCTGAAGTAAGTGAAGTAAATGTGAAAGAGATTGCACAAGGGAATTATGAAGACTATCAAGAAAAAGACTCGGCTGACGTTGAACAACAAGCTATTCAAGAACAAACGAGTTCAGAGCAAGCACCAACACAACAAAGTAACGGTTCAAATCAAGCGAGACGAAAAACAATCCGAGTTAATATTGATCGACTAGATGTATTAATGAATTTATTTGAAGAATTAGTTATTGATCGTGGGAGACTGGAACAAATTTCAACGGATTTAAACAACGTTGACTTAACTGAAACAGTTGAACGAATGTCTCGTGTTTCAGGTGACTTACAAGACATTATCTTAAACATGCGTATGGTTCCGATTGATAGCGTATTTAATCGATTCCCACGAATGATTCGTCAGTTAGCGAGAGAATTAGATAAAGAAATTGGCATTGATATTATAGGTGCAGATACTGAATTAGACCGGACAGTTATTGACGAAATTGGTGACCCACTCGTTCACCTCATTCGAAATGCCATCGACCACGGAATTGAGTCACCTGCTGATCGTGTGACTAAAGGAAAGCCGAGTAAAGGAACGATTACTTTAAAGGCTTATCAAGGTGGTAACTACGTTTTTATTGAAATATCAGATGACGGTGCAGGGATTAATCGCGAGAGAGTGTTAAATAAAGCGTTAGAAAACAATGTCGTAACTTCTGAAGAAGCGAAACATTTAACAGATCAGGAAGTATATGAACTTATTTTAGAAAGTGGATTCTCAACAGCAGATTCTATATCAGGTGTTTCTGGTAGAGGAGTCGGTTTAGATGTCGTAAAAAATACGATTCAAAAGCTCGGTGGAAATATTACAATCGACGCTACACCGGATAAGGGTTCAATATTCTCTATTCAACTCCCATTAACATTATCAATTATTTCAGCGTTACTCGTTGAAATTAAAGATGAGAAATTTGCGATACCTTTAGCATCAATTATAGAAACAGTTATTTTGCACAAAGATGATATATTAAGTGCTCATAATAAAAAAGTTATTGACTTTCGTGGAAACATTGTCCCGTTAGCTTTCTTACATTCAATATTTGACGTACCAGATTATGAAGCGGATTCTGACTATATCTCTGTCGTTATCGTTAAAAAAGGGGACCGAATGTCAGGTTTAGTCGTCGGTTCATTCATCGGCCAACAAGAAGTCGTTTTAAAACCTTTAGGAAATTACTTAAAAGATGTACCGGCAATTTCGGGTGCAACGATATTAGGTGACGGACAAGTTGCGTTAATTATAGATAGTAACTCATTAATAAGATAATAGGGGGAGAGTGTACGCATGCCATATGAAGAAAGCACTTTAAATTTAAAGAAATTTATCGTTTTTGAAATAGCGGATGAAGAATTTGCGATACCTGTTGAAAAAGTTGGGGCAATTGAACGACTAGAATCAATTACACGTGTGCCACAAACAGAGAAGTTTGTTAAAGGTGTTATTAACTTACGAGGAGTCGTCATCCCAGTTATTGATTTACGTACACGCTTTGGTTTAGAGACAAAGTCTTACGATGAATCAACACGGATAATCATCATTCATCTAGATGAAACGGAAGTAGGGCTTATCGTTGATCAAGCGAACGATGTGATAGATATATCAGAAGATTCCATTGAGCCAGCTCCGGAAGTAGTGGATGAAATTGATATTGATTATATTAGTGGTGTTATTAAAATTGATAAACGCCTATTAATTATGATTGATCTTCATCGTGTACTATCAATAGAAAATCCGAGTGAATATACGAATACGGAAGGATAATTTATATGTCATTTGAAGACTTATCTAAAACTCAACTAGATGTTTTACGGGAAATAGGTAATATTGGTGCGGGAAATGCGGCTACGTCAATGGCACAATTAATCAACCGTCAAGTAAATATGAATGTCCCTTCTGTAAATGTCGTTACATTTGATCAGATGATGGATATTTTAGGTGGACCTGACGCGACAGTTGTAGCTCTGTTTTTTCGCTTTCATGGTGACGCTCCAGGGACCGTTTACTTCATTTTAACGATTGAGAAAGCACAATTACTTATAAAGAAAATGACAAGTAACGATTCAATCGATCTATTTGATGAAAACGGCGACGTTCATGCATTTGCTCTATCAACATTAAAAGAAGCAGGTAATATTATGACGGGTTCATATTTATCAGCTTTGGCAGATTTTTTACAACTCGACTTACAATCTTCAATCCCTCACATAAGTATCGATATGGCGGCTGCAGTTTTAACGCCTGCACTTGTCGAGGTTTCGCAAGTGTCAGATTATGCAATCGTTATTAATACTGAAATAAATGAAATGAAATTAGATACAGGCATTCATGGGCATTTCTTTTTAATACCAGATGTTGACTCATTTTCAAAAATATTTAACAAGTTAGGGATTGAGGGAAATGAATAAATTATCAACACTTATAAGAGTTGGCATTTCTGACTTAAATACCGTCTCATCTCCTCAAATGATAAGAACATCAGGTTTAGGTTCGTGTGTAGGTGTCGTGATATATGATTTGAACATGAAAGTTGGTGGCATGTCACACATCATGTTACCTGACTCCTTAGCGACACAACAACAGCATATAAATGAATATAAATATGCGGATACAGCTTTGCCCATTTTAGTGAATAAAATTATACGTATTGGTGGAAGGCGAGCCATGCTTGAAGCGAAAATAGCAGGTGGTGCACAAATGTTCAATATGTCTTCCAATTTAGATATTATGCGAATCGGTCCGCGAAATGTTGAAGCAGTTCAGACGACGCTTAAGCAATTAAATATTCCAATCATATCTTCAGACGTCGGAGGAAATTTTGGACGAACAATTGATTTTGATCCTGAAACTGGAAAACTAATGATAAAGTCTGTTAATCAACCGGATAAAACGATATAATAGTAAGTAGGAACAATATATTCAATATAAGTGTGAGGGGGTAGCAAAAAATAGTTACTCACAATTCTCCTCTAAATTCCAATATATGGAAAAAATGGATTGATGAAAAAGATGAGGTAGCGGGTAATGTTATTGTTGAACATTACATGTATTTGGTTGACTATCACGTAGATAGATTTGCCTACTCCGTCCCTCGTAGTGTTAGTAGAGAAGACTTAAATAGCTTTGCTTTAATGGGTCTTTTAGATGCGATAAACAAATTTGAACCCGAAAGGAATTTGAAGTTTGATACGTATGCATCATTTCGCGTTCACGGTTCAATCGTTGACGGACTTAGAAAAGAAGACTGGTTGCCGAGAACGATGCGTGAAAAAGCGAAAACGGTTAATGAGGCAACTCAACTTTTAGAGCAGAAACTACACCGGCCACCAACGTCAAAAGAATTAGCCGAGGAATTAAAGTTAACAAAAGAAGAAGTTGAAACGATTATTCAAGACACGTTATTTGCGAATGTGTTATCGATTGAACAAAAACCCGGCGGTGGAACTGATGATTACAACGAAGGAATTGGCTATTTAATTGCTGATGACGATGCTCTATTACCTGATGAGAATGTCTATGATAAAGAGACGAAACTTGAACTTATTGATTGTATTAAACAATTGAATAAAAATGAACAACTAGTTATTAGTCTGTTTTATGATAAAGAATTAACGATGACAGAAATAGGGGAAGTTCTTGACATAACAACTTCACGCGTTTCGCAAATTCATAAACAATCCATTTATAAATTAAGAAAGTCCTTACAAAAAATCCAAGAACGATCAAATGTCTGAAATGAGTAATGAAATGGAGGAGTCGATAGATGAAAATTAATAAATACTTCTATATTACGATTTCGGATGACGATATGAGTGCTTACATTCACTGTACGAATTATTTTAGTGAACATAATGGGCCATTTGATCAAGTAGATATTATTCGATTAATAAATAGTTATAAAGTGAGTTACGGGATTATTTCAGAAGCAGTTACTGAAGTAGCTAATGCTACGTCTGAAGATAAATTCCCGATCCAAGTGGCTAAAGGTACGTTACCAGTACATGGTATCGATGGCTCAATCACCTTTCATGTGCATGGGCACGTATTGTCAAGAGGAAGAAAGGTCGCTCAATTTAAAGAATTGATGGAAATTTTGAAAGTAAACAAAGGGGATAAAATTGCTACAATTTCAGAACCGATTGCTGGTAAAGATGGATCGACTGTGACTCAAAAAGTTATACGTGCATCTGTAGGTAAAAACGTTGGACCACTACCAGGTTCTAATGTTCACTTTGTTGACGCTGAAAAAGCATATTATGCAGGAATCGATGGAGAAATTTCTATCCAAGAAAACTTAATTGATGTTCAGACGCTTGAAGAAATTACATCTGAAGAATTAAAAATAAAGCGACGTTTACATGTTGAAGGATCACTCATCATTCATGGAGATGTGACGACGAATTGTGATATTTCTGCAGTAGGAGATATAAAAATTTTTGGTATCGTTGAAGCAGCAACTGTCGAAGCAGGAGGCTCTGTTTTCGTCTCAGAAGGATTTTCTGGTATGAATAAAGGAAAGGTATCAGCTAAAGCTAATGTTTTTCTCGGTTACATGAATCAAGGAAAAGTATTGGCAGGGAATAATTTATATGTAGAAAATTCCATCGTTCATAGTATAATGGATGTACATGGTAGCGTGTATTGTTTAAGAGGGAATATTATCGGAGGTCGACTAACAATTGGCGAATTAGTGCAAGCGAAAGATTTCGGTAATCGACTAAGTACAGAAACGATAATCTTTTTCAAACATAAAGATACAGCAAGTGACGAACAACAACTTTTAGATGAAAAGAAAGCGCTTGAACATACGTTAAAACAGTTGGAGCTTGTCGGTGAGAACTTAGAAAAAAATAAAAACGACTTACAAGCACGAATAATGTTGTTAAAACAACGTAACTCAAAAGAGAAAACAGTGAATGATTTAAAAATAGTTGAAAGTAAAATCGTACAATTACAAAAAGAGTTGCAACGAGACGTGAAACAACAAATTTTTGTAAAAGGCACTTTGTTTTCAAATGTTATCGTTCAATTCGGTCGCTATAAACAGAAGATAAACCAGGTACATCATGAAGTTAGCGTCGTGCTCGACCATAACGAAATAAAAATACGGGCATTAAAAGAACTTCATAATGGAGCTGATTACTTTGAGCTGGAAAGCAGTTGAGTTACAAGTAGCATTGCCACAGACGCAAGAATTAGGCAAAATCCAAGATGAACTGTCAAAAAATAATCAACGATTACAAGAGGCTTTAGCTACAAGCCAATTGAGAGAAGAACGTTTAAAGAGAAAACAAGTAAAGGAATCAGAGCGATCCGAAAAGTCTGCCGTAAGAAAAGACGATGCAAAAGAATTAGTGCAAGAAAATGCTTCGCTAAATAAGAAGCGAAAAAGTGAGCAACAAATGAGGCATCCGTACTTAGGTAGTAAATTTGATTTTAATGGGTAGAGAAGGGAATCTTTTCATGGTCATATTTTTAATTGTGATAAGTTTTATTATTCATCTTATCGTTATCTTAACGGGGTTTATTATGTATAGTAACATCCAGAAAAAGCAGTCTAATGCTGAAGAAGTAGCTTTATTATTAGAAGAATATTTAAAAGAAATAAAACATGAAAACAGTCGCTTATTACAGCAAGTAGAAAGCGAGCAAAATAAACGAATGACTAATCACACGTCGCTAATGAAAGATAAGGAAGCGATAGAAAACATAGACGAAAAAAGCGATGAAACGTCCCCTACCTATACAGAGTTTGTGGAAACAAAAGTAAAGAAAGATGATACGTATGATTTATCACTCCAAGCACAAGTTTTACAATTACACAGTGACGGTCAATCAATTGAACAGATTGCGCGCACACTAAATTGTGGCAAGACGGAAGTAGAGCTGTATATTCAAATGAATAAAAAATAATCAATTTACTTGAAAATATATCATCTGTATGGTATATTTTCTATTGGTATAAAAAGCTAAATATTAAAAGCTTTTACAACACACACGTTCAGTGATTTGTTTATGTGGTGCTACTAGAAATAGTAGTTCATATGCAAATATGATCTGAAACGGAGGGTAAAACCAAATAGGAGGAAAAAAACATGTCAGTTATTTCAATGAAGCAATTGCTAGAAGCTGGTGTTCATTTTGGACATCAAACACGTCGATGGAACCCAAAGATGAAAAGGTATATTTTCACAGAAAGAAACGGGATTTACATTATCGACTTACAGAAAACAGTGAAGAAGGTACACACTGCTTACAACTTTGTTAGAGATGTTGCAGCAAACGGAGGAAATGTTTTATTCGTAGGAACGAAAAAACAAGCACAAGACTCTGTTCAAGAAGAGGCAACTCGTGCAGGAATGTTCTTCGTTAACCAACGTTGGTTAGGTGGAACATTAACAAACTTTAAAACAATTCGTAAGCGTATCAGCCGTCTTAAAGATATTGAAAAGATGGAAACAGACGGTACATTCGATGTACTTCCGAAAAAAGAAGTTGTTGATTTATTAAAAGAAAAAGATAAATTAGTTAAGTTCCTCGGTGGAATTAAAGAAATGAACAAATTGCCAGACGCAATTTTTGTCGTTGACCCGAGAAAAGAAAGAATTGCTATTGCAGAAGCACGTAAGTTAAACATTCCAATTATCGGAATGGTAGATACGAACTGTGACCCGGATGAAATCGATTATGTGATTCCGGCAAACGATGACGCAATTCGTGCCGTAAGACTTTTAACTTCAAAAATGGCAGATGCAGTTATCGAAGGTAAGCAGGGAGAAGAAACTGCTGAAGAAGAAGCTGTAGCTGAAAGTACAGAAGAAGCTACTGAAACTGAAGAAGTAGCAGCAACTGAAGAAGCTGAGTAATATCGAATGAAAGATTGGTGATAAGGGGAACAAAACCTTTTATCACCTTTTTTAAAGAAAGTTTATAAATGTGTTTTGTTAATATAATTTAGGAGGATTTATAATGGCAATTACAGCAAAAATGGTTAAGGAACTTCGTGAAAAAACAGGAGCAGGAATGATGGATTGTAAAAAAGCTCTTGAAGAAACAAATGGAAATATTGAAGATGCAATTGATTTCTTACGTAAATCAGGTGCGGCACAAGCAGCTAAGAAAGCTGATCGTATTGCAGCTGAAGGAGCTACTTTCATTAAAGAAGATGGAAATAAAGCAGCTCTTATTGAAGTGAACTGTGAAACGGACTTCGTTACTAAGAACGAACAATTCAAACAATTATTAGTTGACTTAGCAAACCATGTCGTTCAAGAAGAACCTGCAAACTTAGATGAAATGTTAAGCCAAACATTACATGGTGGCAGTGAAACTGTTGAAGAAAGTATTAACACTGCAATCGCAACAATTGGAGAAAAAATCTCATTACGTCGTTTTGAATTGTTAACAAAAACAGACAACGATTCATTCGGAGCATATTCACATATGGGCGGAAGAATTGGTGTTCTAGCTTTATTAGAAGGTACAACAGATGCAGAAGTTGCTAAAGATGTAGCAATGCACGTTGCGGCAGTTAACCCAACGTACATTTCACGTGATGACGTGGCAGAAGATGAAGTAAACCGTGAAAGAGCAGTTCTTAAAGAACAAGCATTAAACGAAGGAAAACCTGAAAACATCGTTGAGAAAATGGTTGAAGGTCGTTTAGGTAAATTCTTCGAAGATATTTGCTTACTTGAGCAAAGCTTTGTAAAAGACCCAGACGTTAAAGTAGAAAAATTTGTTAAAGAAA
>Ga0079226_10000794_pt1 | contig 23181 bp, 21 predicted proteins | sample Poulit2014_FD_76345 | JGI IMG/M metagenome (GOLD analysis project Ga0079226, IMG submission 76345) | Agricultural soil microbial communities from Georgia to study Nitrogen management - Poultry litter 2014 | ecosystem: Environmental > Terrestrial > Soil > Agricultural land | place: USA: Georgia...
GATGCCCATCATGGAGACGGCGTACAGTTTATATTCTATGATAATAAAGATATTATGACCTACTCAATCCATGAAACTGGACGATACCTATTCCCAGGAACCGGCCATGTTACAGAACGCGGTGTGGATAATGGTTTCGGATTTAGTGTGAATTTACCAGTAGATGCGTTTACAGAAGATGATTCTTATTTAGAAGTGTTTAAAGAAAGTCTTGAGAGAACAGCTGAGCTTTTCCAGCCAGATATTATTGTGAGTGTAAATGGCGTAGACGCCCATTATAGAGATCCGATGACTCACCTATCACTGACTTCTAAAAGCTATGAAGAAATTCCGAGATTTGTGAACTATATCGCAGATAAATATGCGCATGGGAAATGGTTAGCACTTGGTGGTGGTGGTTATAATATTTGGCAGGTCGTACCGAGAGCGTGGGCACAAGTGTGGCTCGCGATGAATGGTAAAGAAGCACCGACAGGCCCGTTGCCACAAGCTTTTTTAGATGAATACAAGCCACTGTCAAAGCTCGAATTCCCAGAAAGCTGGCAGGACGACCTAGACGACTATATGGACATACCAAGACGACCAGAAATCACAGAAAAAAATCAATTAGTGTTAGATCGAATTATGATGTATTTAGAGTAGAGAAAATATTTCTCTGCTCTTTTTTGTATATATCTAGTATAAAAATGCATAAATTACGCATAATAAAACACCCCAAGCGCCTGCTTAGAGTGTTGTTTCTGAGTAATTGAATTTGTATGGAAGTTCTACGTGTGTGATTTCTGTTTCTTCTTTGTTCATGAGCTTAGTAAGAAGTCTCATACCTACTGCGCCAATATCGTATAGAGGTACTGCAATTGTTGAGAGTTGTGGTCTCATCATGTATGCGATTCTTGTATTTGAACAACTCATGATTTCAAGGTCTTCTGGTACATTAACATTATGATCTAAAGTACCATGAAGCATACCTCCTGCAACTTCATCTGAGATTGAGATTACAGCGTCTACTTTGCTATCGCTATTCACAAGGTTGTCGAATAATTCAATGCCTGCTTCGTATGTTAATGCATCGTAAGTATCTATTTTAGTTGAAATACCATGCGCGTCTAATTCAGCTTGGATTCTTTCTCCAATAGCGTCTTCTAAGAAGCTATGGTATCCGCTCTTCACATATACGAAGTTTTCTCTACCACGCTTAATCATGTCACTCACTACTTCTCCTACTGCGTCTGGATAATTAATATTAACTGTCGACATATTTTTATGTTTTGAATATCCACACATTACAATTGGATTATCGTATTGTTCAATCACTTCATGAGTTGCTTCATCTAATGAACCACCTAAGAAAATGATTCCATCGACCTGGTTAGATGAAAGTGTCTCAAATGCCTTTAATTCCTTGTTCGCATCATTATCTGTATTAGAGATGATGATTTGATATTGGTACATTTCAGATACGTCTTCCAGTCCTTTAAGTATTGCTGAATAGTATAAATCTGATACATCTGGAATGATTGCACCGATTGTTTTCGTCTTTTTACTTGCTAATCCTCGCGCTACTGCGTTTGGTTTATAGTTTAAACGCTTAATAACTTCTTTTACTCTTCTTCTAGTATCCGGTTTTACATTTGGGTTACCATTGAGTACTCGTGACACAGTTGCCATAGAAACGTTTGCTTCTCTCGCAACATCATAAATTGTAATTGCCATTCTCTTTACCTCCTCTATGAAAACGGTTAATATATATAATAACAGATTTCACAGTATAATTATCAATGTTTGCACATTTGTCACAAAAAAAATTCAGCACAACGGCTGAATTTTTTAAAGCTTAGACATATCGATGACATTTGAGTCATGTGCTTCACTTTTAATTGCTTCTTTTTGCAATTCAAGTGTCTCGTCATCGATTTTTTTAATTCGATTAACTTCTTCAAATTCTGCTTTTTTCTGTTTGATGCTATCTACAAGTTTTTCTTTCCCATCTTCGAACATTGCTTTAGGATCGCTTAAATCATCTCTAAGCGCTTGTCCTGATTTTGGTGCAAATACTAAACCTGCTACTGTTCCAACTACGATACCAAGTAGTAAACCAAAAGAGAAGTCTCTTCCTGTTGAACTAGTATCTTTTACCTCATTGTATTCATCAATACCATGAGTGTGTAAATCTCGATTATATCGTTCCATAGAACACCCCGACCTTTACTTCTTAATAACGTGATTTAACAGTTTTGTTTTGTCTTTGACGTTGGTTCCATTTGTCTGCAATTTCCATTGCAACGTTTGACCATTGTACCACTTGAGAAATTTGTTCTTCATTTTGAGAAATATTTGTAGTGATTGAGTTTGTCACTCTATCTACTGATGTGTTTAAGTTTTGAACTGAATAGCCAACACCTTGTACAGCATCTACTACTGAATTTAATTTCTCTACTTTACCTTGTACGTCTTCTACTAAGCGGTTACCTTTGTGTAGTAAGTCTGTTGACTCGCGTGTAATCCCTTGTATTTGACCATCAAGACCATTTAAAGTGTCTGCTACATAGTCTAAATTTTTCTTAACTGAGAATAGCACAACTGACAATGCAATACATAATACTAAAAACCCTACTGCTGCAATTGCAAGTGCAATCCATCCTAACATACTCCAATCCATATTAACGCCTCCGCTATTCTTAAATGTGTATACTATTTATTAACCTATTCATAAGGTTTTTAAACATACAATTTTGATGTCTACGAAATTAGTTCTGTAAAGCGCTTTTCATACTTCTGTATGTCCCCTGCTCCCATGAATATGATCACTGCATCTTCATGTTGGTCAAGGTCTTGTAAATCATTTTCAGTCAATAATTCTGCGTCAGGTATCAAGTTTACCAAGTCTAAACTAGATAAACTGCCTGATTTCTCGCGAGCTGAACCAAAAATATTTACGATATATGCTTTATCCGATTTAGATAAGCTTTCTGCAAATTCATTTAAAAACTTCTCAGTTCTTGAAAACGTATGTGGCTGAAACACCGATACGATTTTTTTATCTTTATATTTTTTGCGCGCAGTTTCTAAAGTTGCTTCAATTTCTTTAGGGTGATGTGCATAGTCATCGACAATAATGTAATTATGAAGCTTTGTTTCACTGAAACGTCTCTTTACTCCTGTATATGTTAAAAAGGCCTCTTTAATGTTATCTAGGTTAAGACCTTCTAAATAACATACGGTAAGTACTGCTAAAGAGTTTAAGATGAGATGATCCCCAAACATTGGAATGAGGAGTGAATCGATATACTCACCTTTAATATAGAGGTCAAAGCGAGTTCCCTTATCAATAACTTCTACGTTTCTTGCAGTAACCACATAATCACCGTCTATACCATATGTATAAATCGGCACATCGAGCACAATGTCTTCAATGTATTGGTCTCCACCATATGCAATAACTGCTTTTTTAACCTGAGATCCCATTTCACGAAATGCAGAAACAACATCATGAATATCTTGGAAATAATCCGGATGGTCAAAGTCGATATTTGTAATAATTGCATAATCTGGATGATATGCTAAGAAGTGTCTTCTGTACTCGCATGATTCAAATGCAAAGTATTCAGATCCGTCTTCCCCAAATCCAGTGCCATCACCGATTAAATAAGTAGTTTTCTTATCCCCATTCATGACATGCGATAAAAGCCCAGTAGTCGATGTTTTACCATGCGACCCTGTGACTGCAATTGAAGTGTATTGACTCATAAATTCAGATAAGAAAATATGATATCTAATCACTTTATATCCTTTATCTAATGCTTCTTTAATTTCTTCATGGTCATCTTTAAAGGCGTTGCCTGCGATATATGTGAAGCCTTGTTTTATATTGTTTTTATTGAAAGGAAGAATTTTAATACCTTTCTTCCTGAGTTGGTATTCAGTAAAGACTTCGCTCGTAATGTCTGAGCCCTGTACTTCATGCCCAAGGTCGAACAAAACTTGTGCGAGCGCACTCATTCCAGCACCTTTAATACCGATGAAATGAAATTTCTCCACAATTACACCTATCTTTCATCTTCTGTTTTAGAAATATAATCAATTATATCTTGTTTTGTTTGATCTTCGGCGATCGCAAGATTCAGCCTAACTGGCCGATTTGACGTTGGAATCGTTACTAATACGTCATTACCCTTAATTAGCTTATCTGTACCATCAATTACAGTAGTTTTTTTATCATAGTACGAAATTTTTGTCTGTAACATGTGTAAGAGTTCGTATCTAATGCTAACTTCAGGACGTGAATGATTCAGAATTAAGTGGATACCTAACGCTTTACCTTGTTTTAAAATTTGAACAACAGCACGCATTGCATCGACATTATTACTTTCAAATAAATCTGCAACATTATCTATATAGACAATCATTGTGCTTTTTCTTGATTCACTTTTAACACGCGTGTTGAAACTCTGTATATTTCTTACGTGTGCACGTCTAAATTGAACGTTTCTCTTGTTCAACTCATCTATTATATCATGAAGCGCGTCATTTCCTAGAACAGACTGAATATTTCCGATGTGCTGAGGTAACTTTTCGTAATGTTTAAGTGATAAATCATCCGCATAGATCTTAAATTGGAATTCGTTAGACGTATGATTCATGAGCATTGATAATAATACACTATCTAATACGTTTTTATATTGCTCAGTATTTCCATAAATTAAGATGTGTCCTGCTTTTCTTAATTCATAACTAAAAATTTTATTATCTACAGTCTTGCCGAGTACAAATTTAAAATCATTCTTTCTTAGTTTTAGACCTGAATTCATAAATACAGATTTAAAATAAATTGGATATGATTCTTTAATCGGGAACTCGATTGCGATATTTTGATTACCGAGTACTTGTGAGTATATACGTACATTCGGAATTTCTAAAATTTCCTCTAAATCTCTTTTCACTTCATCGATATGAGTTAATTTAAAATTCGGCTCGAGCTTAATACCGTATCGGCCGATAATGCCGTTTGACTCAAAACTTGTAGCACGACCTTCAACACCAACGGTTTCTAATATCTCATTAATGACACTGAAGTCGTTCGTATTGTATTTAAGAAACGACATGTCTTGCTCTTTACCAAGCATGTTGATTGGTGGCAGTGTCATTGAAGGCCCGCGTTTCTTATCTTTATTTGAAAGATCAGCTTTAAAAGGAAGAGTCGCTTTCTTCTCTTCCTCTTTCACTGTCTTATTATTTGTTTCTTGTTGTTTATCTTGTTGATTTGATTGGTTTAGAGGTGAAATCGATGAGGATAGACGGTAAGAATGACCCAACTTGCTCAAGCGTTTTTGACGTTCTAACTCGCGTTTTTCACGCTCTTTTCTCTTACGTACAATCGATTCAACCAGACTAGAATTATAGTTTTTGAACTTTTCTCCATAAATTTCTTTAGAGTTTAGTTCTTTACGGTGAGGGTTTTTCGTCCCATGGATGGCTGAAGGCACACGTCTTGCTTTTGTAATCGTGTGACTCGTTGGTCGTTTCACATTTCTTCTTTCATAAAATGTGTGGTTCGAGTCGTTCTTCTTTTCTCCATCACTAATAGATTCACGTCTCACAGAGTCATTTTTGGTAAAATCAATTTTTTCACCAGTATCCCCGTCCACTTCAAATGGGAATGGAAAACTTTCTCTCTTACGTAGATTTTCTACATTTTCATTATTAAATTGACGATCTCTCTGTGGTCTATTTCGACGCATTTCACTCACCTATTCTGCTTTAAATTCATCGCCTACATTATATGATTCTGGTAATACATAAATGCCATCTTCTTCTTGCGGCAGTCCTAATTCGCGTTTTGAGCAAATCATTCCGTTAGATTCTACTCCACGTAACTCAGATGGTTTAATATATAAACCATTTTTCATTATTGCACCAGGTTTAGCTACAACAACTTTTTGGCCTTTGTCCACGTTTTTCGCTCCACATACGATCTGTAATGTTTCATCACCAACATCAACAGTTGTCACGTTAAGACGTGTTGCATCTGGATGATTTTCACGCGTAAGCACATAGCCTACTACGAATTTTGGACTTAAGTCTGGTGCAATTTTCTCTACTCCAGCTTTCTCTAAAACTGTATTAATTTCTTGTAAAGCCACTTCATTACCTAACTCAGAATTTAAAGTGTCTTCACTGAATTTCTCACTTGCATCAAAAATGTTCAGGCCGACTGTTTCACCGTTGTCCTTGATTACTGTTACACCGTCAAGGTGGGTATATTCAGGATTTGTCGCTCCTTTCAACGTAACTAGGAGCACATCTCCCACATGATTTTTATTGTAAGTAAGTCTCATTATTTTCCACCTTTATTCTTATTGTAGTCGCGTGCTTTTCCTAGGATAAACACAGGTTCAAGTTTTTTACTTCTGTATGAGAATGACAGGCTCGTGATTGGTGTTAACCCTTCTGCAAAGTACTGCATCATCATCTGTGCCATAATATCGTACCCTACTTCGTTCTTTACGTCTGCAATGATCAGGACATCTTGGTGAGGTAACCCAATCATCATTTCACCTTCTAATTTTTCATGCATATCATCTAAGAATCCTTTATTTAGAATTCTAGATGCATCGTATCCATCTTGATGACTGATGAAATAGAAATCGTTATCTTGAACTGTCTGCTTTTTCACTTCTATTGGTAATTTACTTAAATTTTTAAACGCATGAAACTTAAGTGATTCTTCTGTAAGTTCAAACTTCTCTAAACTGTCTTCACCTAAAAGCTCATACCCTGTACCAAAATCTAGTGCATAGTATATATTTGTTTCTGCAGTATGCGCTTCGATAATAAATTTCGACCCTGTTTTCATCTCTTTAGGGAAACTCGTACTTCTCACTACAGGATAGATGTGTTCTGTAATCTCGCGACCAATCTCTTCTCTACCCATGCGTTTTAATGTCTCTGTTACATAATATATTACTTCATCTAAGAACTTTTTGTCCTTATTCACCTTGTTTAAAAGTTTATTAAGCTCGATACTTACACCCTCACGATTATCTTTACGTTCAATTCGTAGAGTTTCATTTTTTCTATCGAATTTTTCATTAAATTCGAGAGTATCTGCATTTAATTTTTCGAGTATCAAGTCTTTCAACTGTACTACATTCATTTAAATCCTCCGCTCATTCGCTACCTAAGTTAAGCTTCTGGTCACCATCTTTAATTAATCGATATGCATAAAGCACTCTATAAAGAATATATGTGACTACCGCTGGTAATATTATATGAAATATCGCTATTAATATCCATGTTTTAACACTCGGACCCATCGCTTCAATCGCCATAATTTGTCCAACCAGTCCACTTGTTCCCATACCAGCACCTGCACTGTTATTTTCCATTGGCCAAAACACTGCCATGATTGGCGCAATTATCGCACTCGCAATTGTTGGCGGTAAAATGATAAACGGATTACGAATGATATTCGCAACTTGTAACATAGAAGTACCTACACCAATAGATATAAGTCCTGATACACCATTATCTTTATATCCAGTAACTGCAAGTCCTACCATGTGACAACAACATCCGATTACTGCGGCACCTGCTGCCAGTCCACTGATGTCGAGCATAATTGCAAGTCCAGCACTTGAAATTGGTGCAGTTAACACCACACCAAATACAACCGCAACAAGCATACCCATTAAAAATGGATTCTGTGTTGTGGCAAAGTTAATGAACTCTCCAATTTGAGTCATGAATTTTGAAACATATGGTCCAACGAATTGGCATATATACACACCGATCACAATAGTTAAAAATGGACTAACTAGTATATCGATTGGAGTTTTCTTCTGATAGAGTCTAGCGATTTCGATTACTACAATCGTCGTAACATATGCACCAGCAACGCCACCTTCTAAGTATGCTGCATGTCCAACAATAACTGATGAAAAAATGATAAGTGGTGGACTTTTAAGTCCGACCGCTATCGCAACCCCGATTGCTGCACCTGCGAGTGACATCGCGAGTTCTCCTATTTCAGTTAGCGTACTAAATATTCCAATATATTGGCCAACTGTCTTTAAAATTAAACCAATAATCAATGAAGAAAATAGTCCAAGTGCCATGAAACTCATGCCGTCAATAAACCATCTGCTAAGAAGTTTTCTCATGTTGTATTATACTCTTAATAATTCTATCTTTTTAGAATCCATTTCTTTAACAAGTTCTGTTAATAAAGTTTTTGCATTTAGATAGTCTTCATAGTTAATGATCGAATGACTTGTGTGAATATATCTAGAACAAATACCTACGACTGCTGTTGGTACACCTTCGTTTGAAACATGAATGCTACCTGCGTCCGTTCCACCTGGAGACGTATAATATTGATAGTCCACATTGTTTTTATCTGCAGTTTCTAGTAAGAATTCTCGCATGTTTTTACGTAGAATCATTGTACGGTCCATAATTCTAATGAGTGTGCCCTTACCTAGTTGTCCAGTATCATTCTTTTTACCCATCATGTCATTGGCTGGTGAACAATCTACTACAAACGCAATATCCGGTTTGATTAAGTTAGAGCTTACCTTCGCCCCACGTAATCCAACTTCTTCTTGTACGTTTGCGCCAACATATAAATGGCAGTCGAGTTCTGTGTCTTTTAACTCTTCCAATACTTCAAGTGCAATTAAGCATCCGTATCTATTGTCCCAAGCTTTTGCTAAGAGTTTCTTGGAGTTTTCCATGATTTCGAACTTCACATCTGGAACAATTGAATCTCCAAGTTCGATACCCATTTCGTATACCTCGTCTTTTGAATCTGCACCAACATCGAATAGCATGTCTTTGATCTCTGTAGTGCTAGAATCTCCGCGGCGGAAGTGAACAGGTACAGAACCGATTACTCCTGTGATTTCTTTATTATCCTTAGTTCTTAATTTCATCTTTTGGCTAAGTAAAACGTCTTTAGACCATCCACCGAGTGGAATAAATTTTATCAGTCCATTATCTTGGATTTCTGTAACCATAAATCCAACTTCGTCCATGTGTGCAGCAATCATTGCGACCGGTGCATCTTCATTTTTAGATTTTTTTACTGCGAAAATACCACCGAGTCCATCAGTGATGATTTCAGCACCTAGTGCTTCGAATTCAGTTCTTAAATAATCTCTTACTTGATCTTCAAAGCCAGGAGCACCATGGAGTTCTGTTAATGTCTTCATGCGTTTTAAAGTTTTGTCTGTTAATTTCATTAAAAAAGCACCTCGTAAATTTATATTTATTTTAGATTATGGTAGACTAAAAACGAAGGAGGCTAAACTATGTCTAAACGTGTTTTTTGGTCTATTTTAATCAGTGTACTATTTGTTGTTCCAGCAGTGTTATGGTTCATCACTTACCGTACAATTAATACTGAAAAGGTATTAAATAACTTGTACATGCAGTTTGATGGCATTTCTTTTGTATCGTTTGACTACAACCAAGCGGAACGTTTTGGTCTTGAACCTAACGTAATCAGTGGTGTATTACATGTTGAACAGAATGATGAGACACAAAAGTATAACTTTCTTGCTAACAAATATACAGGTGAAATCATGGAGATTACTATTCAGTAATCTCCAGTTTTTTTATTTATTTTCACATAAGTGTTTAAATGATTTTTCAATTTGATTCATTGCATTTTCTATTTGCTCTCTTCTGAATCCTACGTTGAATCGTACATGCGAATTTGTAGGATCTAGATACATTTCACCCGGGCTAATCGCGAGTCCGCCCACTTCAACGAACGCTTTTTTAACTTCATCGTTTGTGAATCCTGATTTACTGAAGTCAATCCATGCAAGGTATGTCGCTTGTGGTATTTCTAGAGACATATAGTCACTTAGGTTTTCATCGATATAGTTTTTCACGTAGACAAGGTTGTCATGAATGTAATCATTTAGCGCATCCATCCAGTCACCACAATCATTATATGCCGCTTTAAGAGCCACTAACGCCAGTGATGATACCGTTCCGCAATGCAGTTGGTTCATAAGTTTCGTGATTTCTCTTTGAGTCTCATGGTCCTTAGAAATCGTGTATGCGAATGGAAGACTAGCTAGGTTGAATGATTTACCTAAACTTGTGATTACAATTGAATTTTTATATGTGTCAAAAAGATTTGCAACTGAGTAGAATAATTCTTTTGGACGAACAAAGTCTTTATGTATTTCATCAGAAACAAAGTAGACATTGTTTTCTTGACAGATTTTTAGCATTTCTTCTTGCTGCTCTTTAGTCCAAATAAGACCTGTTGGGTTATGTGGATTACAGTGCAGATACACTTTCACATCATTCTCTTCAATTGTTTTTCTAAATTTATCAATATCAAGAGAATATTCACCGTTATTTAAATCAAGTGGACACTCGATTCTTTTTAGATTATTTTCTTCTAATATCCCTACGAATGAGTTATATGTTGGGACAGTAATCATGACACCGTCGCCTGGCTCTGTTTTCGATTTTAAAACAGCAGAGACCGCAAATAGTACGCTTGTCACATACTGAATATCCTCATTATGTAATTCAAGATTGTGGCGCTCCGACCACCATTTTTTAATTGGTTCGTAAAATGAATCCGTTTGCCAAAGTGTGTAACCAAAAATCCCATTGTCAATACGTGCTTTTAATGCTTCTCTAATCGCTTCTGGCGTTTTTAAATCCATGTCCGCAATCCAGAATGGCGCGAGACCCTTTTTACCAAAAATCATTTCTGTACCTTCATATTGGATACTGTATGTACCCTCTCTTGAAGTCACTTCATCAAAATTAAACTTTGTCATTCAAGCACCTCATATCTTTCATTTCTTTTTATTTTACCAAAGTTCTGCATAGACTTAAAATTAAATTGACATGAGATTAGAGAATTAGAGAGGAAATAGTGAGATTTGGAGTTTATCTAGTCGGGTCTTTTATGATAAAAACACGAACATCACGTGGATTCAGGGATATGTAAATTTCACGTGACGATTAAGAGTTAAATGTCATGTGGTTTCTGAAACTCACAAATTAGACAAGACGATTAACACCTAAACATCATGTGGATTCAGGGATACGTGAACTTCACGTAACGATTAAGTACTAAATGTCATGTGGTTTCTGAAATTCCCAAATTATACAAGACGATTAACACCTAAACATCATGTGGATTCAGGGATACGTGAACTTCACGTGACGATTAAGTCCTAAACAAGTCGTAGTTTTCATCTCACTCAGATTCCACGACTCGATTAAGTGATAAACAGATCGTGGTTTTCATCTCACGCAGATTCCACGACTCGATTAAGTCCTAAACAAGTCGTGGTTTTCATCTCACTCAGATTCCACGACTCGATTAAGTGATAAACAGGTCGTGGTTTTCATCTCACTCAGATTTCACGACTCGATTAAGTGCTAAACAGGTCGTGGTTTTCATCTCACTCAGATTCCACAACTCGATTAAGTACCAATCACGATTATATTGTACGCGACACACTGGACTCTCATCTTCACCACAAAAAAATGCCCCTCAATTCATGGTTTGAGGGGCGATCTGCTTATATTGAATCAACTGATTTAAAGTTTGCGTTGATCAGATATATTTTATTTCCGAGTGCTGAGAATTTGTTCTCGTACTCTGTGCGGATGTTGTCTTCTGGTTCGTTACTGTGCACGTCCAGATTGATTTCGTTGAAGTCCATACCGTACTGGTTCATAGAGATAAGGCTAAACTCAAATAAACCACGGTTATCTGTCTTGAACTGCAAGTCTCCGTCTTCTTTCAAAATTACTTCATACTGACCCAAAAAGTTTTCGTGTGTTAATCTTCTTTTTGCATGTCGATTTTTTGGCCATGGATCTGAGAAGTTTAAGTACACGCGATCAATTTCACTAGGATTAAAATAATCTGTCAGTGTTGTTGCGTCAAATAATAATAATCTCACGTTTGTCAGATTTTTCTCTAACACTTTTTCTAATACGCGGATTAACACATCTTTCGCAATTTCAACTCCAACAAAGTTTATTTCCGGATGACGCTCTGCAAGTGTTGTGATGAACGTCCCCATTCCTGTCCCTACTTCTAAATGGATGGGTTGGTCTTTATCGAAAAAGTCACTAATGTTTTTAGTGTACTTCCCTTCAGTATCCACAATATGTGCGTGTTCATTTAAAAAATCAATTGCCCACGGCTTATTTCTCATTCTCAATGTATATTACCTCTTATACAAATTTGTCTTTATTTAAAACATCGTTTAAGAACAGAATCCATTCGTTCATTTCTCTGAATCGTTTTCTGTCTTCGTACCATTGAACCATCGTGATTCCTTGTACGAGTGTGTACCATTTCATGCGCTGACGGAGATCAAAGTCAAGTGGTCTTCCGTATTTCGATAACCAGTCATCCCATTCACTAAAATTGACATATGTGTACAGTACCATTCCTAAATCAATCGCAGGGTCCGCAATCATTGCGCCTTCCCAGTCTACTAAGAATAGCTCGTCTTCATCACTCAGTAACCAGTTGTGATGATTTACATCTCCATGGCAAACGCGACAAAATTCCGCATCAATCTTCGGCACTTTATTTTCTAAGTACTTAATTGAATCGCGGACAATATGATGAGCATTAACTTTTGGAGAAAGGGAAGTTTGAATTTTATCTAATAAAATTTCAGGCATCATTGGCTTCATACCAAGCTGTTCAAGTGTATTTAACAACTTATTAGAGGAATGAATTTTGTTCATAAGTCGTGCAACACGGCTAGAATTCATTTCAGTTTTTTTGAGTTCGCGACCATTTTTCCAATGTTGCGCAGTAACAACTTCTCCTGTTTCAATTCTCTTTGTCCAGACAAGTTGTGGCACAATTCCTTCCACTGACAATGTGGTTATAAAAGGACTTGTGTTGCGTTTTAAGAAAAATTTGTCGCCATCAATTTCGGCTTTGTACGCTGATTTTGAAGATCCCCCTATTGGATCTAGCGTCCAGCCCAGTTGATAAAAATGGTCCACCGTGTTCACCTCACTTACTTTCGTCTAAAGAAAAAAAGTGCGCTAAAATCAGAGAAAAATTAGCGCAATTTTTTGTGTTCGTATATAAATATTATAGTCTTTCTTACTTTAATTCAAGGACAAAAAAAGATTAGTTTTATAAAACATATGTTAATGAGTAGTCATCTACTTTACAAACATTTATTTTTACAACTTTAAACATTCGTTAATAAACGTTAATTCTCGTTAATCGAATGTATGTTCTTGTTAAATACCCGCTTCAAATGCTTCTTGAAGTTTTTTCGTGATTTCACCACTCACACCGTCACCAATCTTTTCTTCATCAACAGAGATCACTGGTGTAATCTCTTGTGTTGTTGACGTGATGAATGCCTCGTCAGCTTCTTTCAAGAAGTCCACAGTGAATGCTTTTTCTTTTACTGGAATATCGAGTGACTTCGCAAGTTTTATTACATATTGTCTTGTAATTCCATTTAACACAAAGTTATTTGCTTCATGCGTGTGCAAGACACCGTCTTTAATTGCGAATACGTTTGTTGACGTCCCTTCAGTGACAACGCCATCGCGGTGAAGAATTGCTTCAGTTGCCCCACTATCTTTCGCTTCTTGCTTTAATAACGTGTTAGATAACAAGTTCAATGACTTAATGTGGCATTTCAACCATCTGTAGTCATCTCTCGTCACTGCTTTCACGCCATCTCTCATCGCGTCAATCGGGCGATCCACTTTATTTATAAAAGATAAAACGACCGGTTGCACACCTTTCTCTGGGAATAGGTGCGTACGCCCTTCAATCCCACGTGACACTTGAATATAGAGTGCTGCGTTAGGTAGCTTGTTTTTATCTTTCATTTGAATCATGATATCTCGAATTTCTTCTTTGTCAATATCGATGCGAATTTCTTTTGCAGATTGAACGAGACGATCTAAGTGTTCTTCAAAAGTAAAAATTTCATTGTCATAAATTCTTACAACTTCGTAAACACCGTCACCAAAGTAAACAGCACGGTCATTGTAGTTCACCACAATCTTATCGTCGTCTAAAAATTCACCGTTATAATAACTAATCTTCATTGTTTCCACCTCGGACTAAAATTCTAAAGAGTGCTTCTAAATAAATTGTTGTTGCTAAAAGCAACTCTTCAACTTTCATGCGTTCATTTTTTTGGTGCATCGTATCTAGACTGTCTTTAAACATCGCGCCGAATGCTACACCACGTTCCAACACACGTGCGTACGTTCCGCCACCGATTGTGAATGGTTCTGTGTCATCATCCGTATATTTGCGGTAAGATGCGAGCAGTGTTTTCACTAATGGATCATTTTTGTCAACATAGTGTGGCACCATGTGTGTTAAGTTTTCGACTCCAAACTGATGAATATCCAGTTTCTTTTTGAAATCTTCTAAAGCTGCATTAAAGTCTAGTCCGACAGGATAGCGTAAGTTCACTCCATAATAACTTGAGTCATCATATGCGTACTTCACCACACCAGTGTTTACGCTAGATGAACCCATCTCACTATGCGTATAGTCTATTCCAAACTGTTTACCATCATAGTTATCCACAATAAAGTGATCACCAAATGCAATGAATTTTAAAGCACGGTCATCAACTGTGATTGTTTTGAGGAAGTTAATCATAAGCATCGCTGCGTTCACACCTTCTTGTGGTGTAGAACCGTGCGCACTCTTACCATAAATTGTGAGAGTAACTTCATCATCTTGGACAGATGACTCTCCCTTTTCACCTGTGTTTTTAAGATAGTTTGCATATGCACTCACGATGTCTTCTACATGTGTTGATTTTAAAACTGCTGTCGCACTTTCTGGTACCATGTTATATCTTTCACCCGAATCAATAGATAAAAGAACATGATCTCCAATTGGTTTGATATCTGAATTTAATACGAGGTCAAATGTTGTCATCCCTTTTTCCCCATAGATTAATGGGAACTCCGCATCAGGAGCAAATCCGGCACTTGGCATTTCCTCTTGTTTGAAGTAAGCATCTGTACACTGCCAATCTGATTCTTCGTCTGTACCTATGATGAGCCTCACACGTTGATTTAATTCTAAATCTAAATCTTTTAATATTTTCATTGCGTAATAAGCTGCGATTGTTGGTCCTTTATCATCTTGTACACCACGAGCTACGATGTAACCATCTTTAATTTCTGGTTTAAATGGATCTGTGTCCCAACCACTACCTGCTGGAACAACGTCAACGTGTCCTAAAATACCAAATAAATCTTCACCTTGCCCAAGTTCAACGTGTCCAGCTAAATTTTCTACAACTTTTGTTGTCATGCCATCGCGTTCAGCGAGTGATAACATGTAAAGCAGAGCGTCTTTAGGACCTTGCCCTACAGGTGCATCTTTTGTACCTTTCGTTCTCACACTATCGATCGACAATAGTCCGAACAGGTCTTCCATAATCTTAGGTTCATATTCTTTTACAATACTTTTAAAGTCCATAATTATCTCACTCACTTCTCTCTTTTATATTAAGTATACAAAACCGTCTATTTGAACACAAAAAAACAAGCAGAAATTCTGCTTGTTTTCGATATCATATTATTATTTTTTGTCATCTGTTACGACATGAACATTGTAGTTTTCATTTACATCGCCTTGATCTTCAACTACATCCACATCAGCCTCTACTGCTTTTTCTTGTGCTTTTTTTACTTCACCAGCAGATAATCCACCTTCACTTGCAAACTTCTCTTTTTCTACTTTCTCATTTAGATTAATATCTGTATCAGGTGTTGTATAAGTGTCGTCGTCTTTATTTTTAACTTCGTCCACTTTCTCTTCAACTTTTGTTTTAGCTTCGTCAGCTTTAACTTTAGCTTCTTCTACTTTTTCTTTGCCTTGTTGTTTTAAATTTTCGAATTCTTCAGTTGCGTTTGCTTTGAATTCTTCAACTCTCGTTTTAGCATCTGCTTGTACGTCTTTTGCTTTGTCTACTGCCATCGCTTTTACGCCTTCAGCATATCCTTTTGGATCATTTTTCGCTTTTTCAACTTCAACTTTTGCTTGTTCAGAAACTTCTTCAGCTTTTTGAGTCGCCATAGATTGAACTGATTTCGCATATCCTTTCGGATCATTTTTCGCTTTTTCAATTTCTTGTTTTACAGCTTCTCTATTTTCTGAAAGCTTTTTAACTCCTAAGCCAACTGCAAATAATGCACCGACTTTAACAACATTTTTAAAGAAATTACTCATAATAAATGCACCTCTTAAGATTTTGATAATTAGTAACTTAGAAGTTATATACCCCAAGAGAACCATTTTATAAACATTTTAAATTAAGTTTTTTAGAAATTTTAATTCATCTTCACTTAAACGACGATATTCTCCACGTTTAAGGAAGTCGTCTAACTCCATTCCACCAAAAGAAATACGTTCAAGTTCCACCACTTCATTATCTAGATATCTAAACATACGCTTCACTTGATGGAACTTACCCTCACTAATCGAAAGATGAACGACTCTGTCACTCTTCTTCTCAGCCAATGCTTTCTTTGTTGTGAAATCTTTTAATGGGATGCCTGTTTCAAGTATCTCAATATCACGATCACTCACTGGCTTTTCTAATGTCGCTTTGTATGTCTTAAATATTTCTTTCTTTGGATTTAAGAGCTGATACGACAATTTCCCATCATTTGTTAAGATTAAAAACCCAGTCGTATCTTTATCGAGACGACCCACAGGGAATAACTCGTCACTCTGTGGGTGGTCAATTAAATCAATAACTGTTTTTGTGGGACCTTCTTCCGTACTTGAGATGACGCCTTTAGGTTTATTAAGTAGAAAATAGATCCACTCTTCCAAAATGACGACGTCTCCGTCGACTTTTACCGTGTTTTTATCTTGTATTTTTAAATTACGGTTCTTCACAATTTTTTCGTCGACTGCAACGCGTTTTTCTTTAATAAGCTTCGCAACTTCTTTACGTGAGCCAAATCCTGCATGCGATAAAAACTTGTCTAATCTCATAGGAATTTCAGGCGACGTCTAATTGCATTTGCGCGCTCTCCTAAGATTTTGTCTGCAAGTCCTGATTTAAATGTCAGGATGAAGTACACGATCACTCCTACAGGAACTGCTACCGCGAGTAATGCGACTGATACCAATCGATTTGTGATGTCGAAGTTCATCATGAACAAGAAGTACACGATTTCAACTGCGAGTAACATGACAATTCCGTATAGGACAATATCAAACAGTGTTCCGATAATTTTTCTGAAATGGAATTTACCATATTTCTTGATAATGATGAAGTTTAGAATGACCCCAATGAACAACGCAATGATAGTGGACATCGTTGCTCCGACTGTATAAAACTTCGTGATCATTGGAATGTTTAATAATGCTTTTGTTACTAGTACAGATAAAACCACGAACACCGTTAAGTTTTGTTTATCGATACCTTGTACAATCGATGCGGTCATACTGAACAGTGAAATGATGATACACACTGGTGCATAGAACGTTAAAATCTTAATTCCCATTTCGTTAAAGCTATAGAATGCAGTATAAAGTGGTGCTGCTAAGATCATCATTCCGATTGCTGCAGGAATAACGAAGAACATTTGCATAACTACCATCGAACTTACTTGTTTCTCTAAATCATTGAAACGTTTTTGCTGGAAACTCTTCGTAATGAACGGCAGAATCGAAATTGCGAATGCACTTGCGAGTCCGACTGGAATCATTACGAGCTTTTGCGTTGTGATATTTAACATACCAAACCATGCGTCGCGATATTCTTCAGCAACTCCTGCGATTGCAAGTGCGTTGTTGTGTGTGAGCTGGTCAATGAACATTGTCATTGGGAACGTGATTCCGATAACAATAAATGGTACTGCGTACCTGATAATTTCTTTATACATTGTTTTATACGACAAGTTGATGCCTGTATGATCACTATCCACTTGCTTTTTAATCTGGGGCTTTCTTTTTTTCCAGAAGATGAATAAAACAAGCGTTGCTGAAATCGCTGCAATAAATGCTGCGAATACCGCAACTTGGTTACCTAACTGGATGCTTCCATCAAGTACTTTAATTGCGATGAATGATCCACCAAGTAAAACTGTGATACGAACGATTTGTTCCACAACTCCAGATACACTTGTTGGTCCAAAGCTTTCAAATCCTTGGAAGATTCCGCGCCAAGTTGCCATGAATGGAACGATGATTACTGCGAATGAAATAACGCGAATGATATTTGTGATATCTGCTTTATTCCATGCAAGTTCCGCGTCAGTTTGCGCGATGAGCTGTATATCTGCGATAAGTGGTGCTAAGAACCATAATAATCCAAACACTACAAATCCACTTGTAATCATGACAACTAGACTGGATTTGTAGAGTTTTTCAGATGTTTTAAATGCACCGAGTGCATTGTATTTTGCAACAAATTTAGATACCGCTCCAGGTACTCCAGCCGATGCGACCGAAAGCATAATCGTGTACGGTGTATATGCATACCCGTATAATGCTAAGTTTTCCTCGCCACCCATGATGCCGTAAAATGGAATGATGTATAACATTCCAAGTAGCTGAGAAATAAATGTGGAAACTGTTAAGAATAAGGTTCCACGATACATTTTATTATTTTCAGACATGTATATACCTTCTTACCTATTAATTGCTAAGCTATATTATAATAGAAATGAAACTAATTTAAAACTTTAAGGAAGAGTCATATGACACATACTATAGTAATCGGTGGTGGCGTAAGCGGTTTAATGGCTGCTGTCACTGCAAGTAAAAATAATAAAGAAACGATTTTAATAGAGAAAAATAAAAACCTCGGACGTAAGCTTCTAATCTCCGGTGGCGGTCGATGCAACGTGACGAACCGTTTACCATACGAGGAAATTATTAAGCACATTCCAGGAAACGGAAAGTTTTTGTACGGACCATTTTCTGTGTTCGATAACGAGGATATCATTCAGTTTATCGAAACACGTGGCGTGAAATTAAAAGAAGAAGATCACGGTCGCATGTTCCCAGTTTCAAATAAAGCAAAAGACGTACTCCAAGTTTTTTTAGATGAACTAGATAAAAACAACGTCGACATTCGCTTCAATACGATAGTAGAATCTCTCATCGTTGAAAAGGACAAAATAAAAGGCGTTCGTTTAGAGTCTGGTGAGCTGATTGAGGCTGAAAATGTGATTGTAACAACAGGTGGTAAAAGTGTTCCGAAGACAGGATCAACGGGAGACGGTCATAAGTTTGCGAAAGCGAGTGGGCATACTGTGACGAAACTATTCCCTACTGAGGTGCCAATTCTCTCTGATGAACCATTTATTAAAGATGAGACTTTGAAAGGATTATCGCTGAAAGACGTGGCTTTATCTGTATTAAAGAAAAATGGTAAGCCGAGAATCACGCATCAGATGGATATGATTTTTACACACTTTGGTGTGAGTGGGCCTGCTGCCCTACGTTGTTCTCAGTTTGTTATTAAAGAACAAGAATCACAAAAACGTGAAGATATCATGATGATGATTGATTTTTATCCGGAAAAGTCGAATGGTGAATTAATAGAAGAATTAGATAGACGAGTGAAAGATAACAAAGATAAGTCAATAAAGAATATCTTGAAGCCACTTGGGCAACAGCGACTGATTGATTTTATGGTCCATCACTTAGGAATCGATGAAACGATTAATGGCCATAATGTGAGCAATGAAGATAAACGTAAAATTATAGAATTCTTGAAGTCGTTTAAATTCACGGTGAGTGGTACGCAGTCGATTGAGAAGTCATTTGTGACAGGCGGCGGTGTGAACTTGAAAGAAATTACGCCGAAGACGATGGAGAGTAAAATAATAAAAGGACTCCACTTTGCTGGCGAAGTCCTAGATATCCATGGATATACAGGTGGATATAATATTACGAGCGCACTTGTGAAGGACATGTCGCAGGATTGCACTGTAGTTAATTCGGCTTTTTCTTTGTTTGTTTAGATAAAATGTAACCAATATAGATTAGCATGATACCAGGAATAAGACGGAATAAGAATAAATAACCGCCAAGTTTTTCTGGGATTGTTATGGATATGATAATCATGATCACACTGATGGTTAATAATATAAGCACTTTATTATTCAAGAAATGACCTCCAAATCTAATTACATTATAACTAAAAGCTATTATAAAAGAAAAAGAGCCTAATGACTCTTTTTTCATTTCTTACGTATTCAACAATCGCGCAGCATAGCATCAATCTTTATTTACTTTTGAGTAATAAATGACGTAACATATCACGAGTAAAATGATCGGAAATATGAGTAACACATGGCTGTAAGCTGCGCTATTCGTATTCCATAGTCCATGAAAATAAATCAACATCCAAAATGATGAGATGAGTAATAATATTTCTTCTATATGTTTCACTTATCCACCGCCATTTTTATTTTGTAATCGTTTTAATTAATAATATTATATAATAAATTTTTTATTTTGTAATCGTTTTAATTAATAATATTATATAATAAAATTTTTATTTTAACTTGTTTATTTTTGTGCGACAAAGTCGGCTAATTTCTCAAAAGTTTGTCGCTCAAAATTCAAAACAATTTTTCTACAAGATAAACACAAAAACACCCGCTTCACTGAGTCTCTTTTCAGTAAAGCGGGTATCGTAATTTTATCTTATTAATTCGCTACGATGTTAACGAGTTTGCCTGGTACAACAATGACTTTACGTACTGTTTTTCCTTCAATCTCTTTCTTAACATCTTCGTTTTCTAATGCTTGTTTTTCTACTTCTTCTTTAGATAGGTCTGCAGACATCATAATTCTCGCTTTTGGTTTCCCAAGAACTTGAACTAGGATTTCTACCTCGTCATCTTTTGTTTTCTCTTCATCGAATGTTGGCCACGCTTCGTACGTTACAGTGTCTGTACCACCAAGCTTGCTCCAAAGTTCTTCTGCTATGTGTGGAACGACTGGAGATAGCATTTGTACAAGTCCTTTCACATACTCGATGTTAACTTTATCTTGTTTATATGCATCGTTTACGAAAACCATCATCGCAGAGATTGCTGTGTTGAAGTGTAAGTTCTCAAAGTCCTCTGTTACTTTCTTAACCATCATGTGGTATGATTTTTCGAGTTCTTTAGTCTCTTCTTCAACAATTGAAGGTTTCACATTACCTTCTTCGTCAATAATCAGTCTCCAAACACGATCTAGGAAACGACGTGATCCGTCTACTCCGTTTGTAGTCCAAGCGATAGATGCATCAAGTGGACCCATGAACATTTCGTATAGTCTTAATGTATCTGCACCGTGTGTTTGGTTGATATCGTCTGGGTTAACTACGTTACCTTTAGACTTAGACATTTTTTCATTACCTTCACCTAAGATCATTCCTTGGTTGAATAGTTTTTGGAATGGTTCTTTCGTTGGAACTACGCCAATATCATAAAGGAATTTGTGCCAGAAACGTGCGTAAAGTAAGTGAAGAACTGCATGCTCTGCTCCACCGATATATAGGTCAACTGGTAGCCAGTTTTTTAGCTTATCTTTATCAGCTAACGCTTCATCGTTGTGTGGGTCAATAAATCTTAGGTAGTACCAGCAAGATCCTGCCCATTGTGGCATTGTATTTGTCTCACGACGTCCTTTAACTCCGTCTTCACGTACAACGTTTACCCACTCTTCGTTATTTGCTAGTGGTGATTCACCTGTGCCTGAAGGTTTGATTTCTTTCATCACTGGAAGTTTAAGTGGTAATTCACTTTCATCGACGGCAGTTGTCGTACCGTCTTCCCAATGAATAATAGGAATTGGCTCTCCCCAATAACGTTGACGTGAGAATAGCCAGTCACGTAACTTATACGTTGTTTTCTTCTCACCAAATTTTCCATTTTCCATGATTTCAATTGCTTTTTGAATTGCCTCTTCTTTATTTAAACCATCAAGTTCTCCGGAGTTGATATGTGGACCTTCACCAACATATGGAAGTTCTTCTCCACCTTCAACAACACGTTTGATTGGAAGATCGTATTTAGTTGCGAATTCAAAGTCGCGTTCATCATGTGCAGGTACTGCCATAATTGCACCAGTTCCATAACTTACAAGAACATAATCTGCAACATAGATTGGCATTTTTTCATTATTGAACGGGTTGATAGCGTACGCACCAGTCCATACACCAGTCTTGTCTTTTTGAAGTTCAGTACGCTCTAGGTCGGATTTATGCGCAGCTTTTTCGATGTATGCTTCAACTTCAGCACGCTGATCGTCTGTCGTAATTTCTTCAACGAGTTTATGCTCAGGAGCGAGAACTGCATATGTCGCACCGTAAATTGTATCTGGGCGTGTTGTAAATGCTGTGAATGTTTTATCAATACCTTCAATTCTGAAGTCGATGTTTGCACCTTCAGATTTACCAATCCAGTTACGTTGCATGTCTTTTAGAGATTCAGGCCAATCTAACTCTTCTAAATCTTCAAGTAAACGCTCAGCATATTCAGTGATTCTTAATATCCATTGTCGCATGGGTTTACGTACAACTGGGTGTCCACCACGTTCAGATAGGCCGTCAATTACTTCTTCGTTAGCAAGAACTGTTCCAAGTGCTTCACACCAGTTCACAGGCACTTCATCGACATAAGCTAACCCTTTTTCATAGAGCCTTAAGAAAATCCACTGTGTCCACTTGTAGTAGTTTGGATCTGTCGTATCTATTTCACGATCCCAGTCATATGAAAGACCAAGGTCTTTAATTTGACGTTTAAAGTTTTCAATGTTTAATTTGTTAAACTCATGAATATCGTTTCCTGTATCAATCGCATATTGCTCAGCAGGTAGACCAAACGCATCCCACCCCATCGGGTGCATGACGTTGTAGCCGTTCATACGCTTATAGCGCGCAACAATATCCGTTGCTGTGTACCCTTTTGGGTGTCCAACGTGTAACCCAGCACCTGACGGATATGGAAACATGTCTAATACATAAAATTTTTCTTTACTAAAATCAGCGTCATCTGTTTTAAACGTTTTGTTTTCGTCCCAGTACGCTTGCCATTTCTTTTCAATTTCACGATGGTTAAATGACATTTCGTTTTCCTCCTAGATAAAATTAAAAAAATCCCATTGTCAAAAAAGACAATGGGACGATCTATATGACCGCGGTA
>Ga0079226_10000795_pt1 | contig 23174 bp, 18 predicted proteins | sample Poulit2014_FD_76345 | JGI IMG/M metagenome (GOLD analysis project Ga0079226, IMG submission 76345) | Agricultural soil microbial communities from Georgia to study Nitrogen management - Poultry litter 2014 | ecosystem: Environmental > Terrestrial > Soil > Agricultural land | place: USA: Georgia...
AATTTACTATTTCATTACATTTTATACCTAGAGCCTTTCCCGATTCTTTTTCTAATAATAATTCTACAGCTTTTCTTCCCATTTTGCTAGAAAGTATTCTATCAAAGGTAGTAGGTGTTCCTCCTCTTTGGGTATGTCCTAATATAGTTACTCTAGTATCTATACTAGCTCTTGCCTTCAACTCTTTAGCCACATCATAAGCATCAATTATACCTTCTGCTAATATAATTATATGATGTAATTTACCTCTATTTCTACCATTAATTGCTTTTTGTGCTACTTCATTTATATCAAAATCTACTTCAGGTACTATAATACTTTCTGCTCCTCCTGCTAAACCTGCATACAATGCTATATCTCCACAATTTCTTCCCATTACTTCTATAACATTAGCCCTCCCGTGGGATGTAGATGTATCTCTGATTCTACTTATAGCTTCTACTACTGTTTCTAATGCGGTAAAAAATCCTATAGTATAATCTGTATACCCTAGGTCATTGTCTATAGTACACGGTATTCCTATTGTAGGAACACCAGCATTTGATAGCTTCTTAGCACCATTTAAACTTCCATCCCCTCCTAATATTATAAGTCCATCTATATTAAATGTTTCTATAACATTTAAAGCCTTCTTAAATCCTTTTTCTGTTTTAAATTCTTCTGATCTACTACTTCGAAGTATAGTGCCTCCCCTATGTATAATATCCGCCACAGAAGATAAATTCATCTTTTCAATATTACCATCTAAAAGCCCTGCATATCCTTCCTTAATTCCAAAAATTTCTACTTCATTGTATATACTAGCTCTTACTACTGCCCTAATAGCAGCATTCATCCCTGGAGCATCACCTCCACTAGTTAATATAGCTATATTTTTCATGGAATCCTCCTATCAACCTTTTATTTTAGGACTTACTACTAATTTTATATGTTTTTATATTTATTTTAATACTAAGTCTTACCCAATTTTTTTATAATAATTTTATAGAATTATTACCTAATAATGTTTCTAGTTCTCTTATAATATTACTATCTTCTACATTTACCCACAATGATTTATCAGCTACGAAACTTTTTCTAGATCGCTCCACATACAGATATACTGGGGTATCTCCTGGATATCTTGATAATATAGGTTTTATTTTTTCAAAGATATTGTCTGATTGACTATTTGCAAGTTTAATATATAATTTATCTAGTTTATATTTATCTAAAGTCATTATTTTTTCACATATTATCTTAGGATCTTCTACTTCAGATATACTTAATTTACCCTCTATAATTATAATTTCATCTTCATGTAAAAATTCTTGATATTGTTCATAAGTTTTTGGAAATACAATACATTCTATAGCACCGTACATATCTTCAATTTTTATAAATGCCATCATATGATTATTTTTAGTAACCATATTCTTTTTCTCTATTATTATTCCACCAATCTTAACTCTTTGACCATCTCTTATTTTTTGTAAATTAACATCACTTTCTTCTAATTCTACAAATATTTCTGATGTAGTAATATTTGACAATACATCTAACTCTTTTTTATATGGTTCTAAAGGATGTCCAGATACATATATACCCAAAATTTCTTTCTCCATTGATAATAAAGCTTTTTTAGGAAACTCTTTTAAATCAGGTAGATTATCTTTATTATTATTCTCCTCTATATTATCAAATATTGAAAATTGTCCTTCTACATTTCTTTTTCTATCTGCATGTATACCTTCTATAGTCTTTTCATATACTCCTAATAATTGGGCCCTATTTGCTGGTAAACTATCCATAGCTCCACATTTAATTAAACTTTCTACTGCTCTTTTATTCATTACACTAGAATTAACCTTTTCTATTCTCTCTACAAAATCTACAAAACTAGTAAATTCTCCTGACTTACGTGCTTCTATTATAGCAGATATTAGATTCACTCCTACATTTTTTACTGCAGTTAAACCAAATCTAATATCTCCTTCAGATACTGTAAACTTATGATAGGACTTGTTTATATCTGGGGGAAGTATATCAATTCCAAGTCTTTTACATTCTTGAATATATAAAGAAACAGAATTTGTATCACCCATTATAGATGAAATCTGTGCTGCCATAAATTCTACAGGATAATAGTACTTTAGCCATCCACTCCTATAAGCTATAATTGCATAAGCAGCAGAATGAGATTTATTAAATGCATAGTTTGCAAAATCAATCATTAAGTCATATATTTTATTAGCAGATACTTTATCTACACCATTTCTTATTGCACCTTTAGTGATGACATTTCCTTCTTCATCTACTTGGCCATGGACAAAGTTTTCCCTTTCTTCTTCCATAACATCCATTTGCATTTTACCCATAGCCCGACGGACTAAATCTGCCTGTCCCATAGAGTACCCACCAATATCTCTAACAATTTGCATTACTTGTTCTTGATATACTATACATCCATAAGTTACATCTAGTATATTTTCTAATTTAGGATGAATATAGGTAATTTTACTAGGATCATGTTTACGTTCAACAAAAGTTGGAATCTGATTCATAGGACCTGGCCTAAATAAAGAGTTAGCAGCTATAAGATCTTCAAATGTATTAGATTTTAATTCTTTTAAGAAAGATCTCATTCCAGGACTTTCAAACTGAAATATACCTAGAGTTTCAGCTTTAGCAAACATTTCTAGGACTTTAGGGTCATCATAAGTGAATTTATTAAAATTTACTTCTCTACCATGGTTTTCTTTAATTAAATCTATTGCATCCCTAATTACAGTAAGAGTTCTTAGACCTAGAAAGTCCATCTTTAATAGACCTAATTCTTCTAATTCATTCATATCAAATTGAGTAGTTATAGCTTCACCATTTCGTAAAAGTGGAACATAATTTGTAACTGGTTCTTTAGATATTACAACACCTGCAGCATGTGTAGAAGTATGTCGTGGTAGTCCCTCTACATCTTTAGCTACATCTATTAATCTTTGTACATTAGAATTATTATCATATTCTCTTTTTAATGTATGATTTACCTCTAATGCCTTTTCTATAGTCATACCTAAATCTGTAGGTATCTGTTTTGCTATAGAATCTACATCTCCATAAGGCATATTTATAGCTCTACCTACATCTCTTATAGATCCTCTAGCAGCCATAGTACCAAAGGTTACTATCTGAGCTACTCTATCTGCACCATATTTTTCTATTACATAATCTATTACTTCTTCTCTTCTTTCATAACAAAAATCTATATCTATATCAGGCATAGTAACTCTTTCAGGATTTAAAAACCTTTCAAATATTAATCCATATTCTAAAGGGTCAATATCTATTATATCCAATCCATAAGATACTAGACTTCCAGCAGCTGAACCTCTACCAGGACCTACCATTATATCATTATCTTTAGCAAATTTAATAAAATCCCATACAATTAAAAAGTAGTCAGTATAACCCATATCTAATATAGTATTAAACTCATATTCAAATCTTTCCATAATTTCCGGAGTAATCTCGCCATACTTTTCTTTTAATCCATTTAAACTTATCTCTCTTAAATAAGATTCATTTGTATAATCTTCTGGTACATCATACTGTGGTAAATGTAGTGTTCCTAATTCTAATTCTACATTACACCTATCAGCAATTTTTACTGTATTTCTTAATGCTTCTTTATTATTTGAAAAGATTCTTTCCATTTCCTCAGGAGATTTCAGATAAAACTCTTCTGTAGGCATTTTCATTCTATTAGTTTCATCTACAGTTCGTCCTGTTTGAATACATAATAATATGTCATGTACTTGAGCATCTTCTTTTTTTAAATAATGAACATCATTTGTTGCTATTAAAGGAATATCTACTTCTTCGCTGATTTTAATTAAATTATTATTTACATCTATTTGCTCTTCTATTCCTTGATTTTGTAGTTCTAAAAAGAAATTATCTTTTCCAAATATATCTCTCATTTCTATAGCAGCATTTTTTGCTCCTTCATAATTATTATCTAACAAATATTGTTGTACCTCTCCACCTAGACAGGCAGATAAAGCTATTATTCCTTCACTATATTTTTTAAGAATATCTTTATCAGCTCTCGGCTTATAATAGAAACCATTCACATAAGCTTCTGATACTATCTTCATTAAATTTTTATATCCTACATTATTCTCAGCTAATAAAACTAAATGATATTGTTTTTTATCTTTTGGCTCTTTATCTGTATATTTATTTAAAGCCATATATATTTCAGAACCTAATATAGGTTTAATATCTTGTTTTTTAGCCTCTTTATAAAATTCTATAATTCCGAACATAGATCCATGATCTGTAATAGCTATAGAATTCATGCCTAATTCCTTAGTTCTTCTTATCAAATCTTTTACTTTAATAGATCCGTCTAAAAGACTAAATTCTGTATGAACATGTAAATGAACAAATCTATTATTTTCAATCATAATGATTTCCTTTCTACTTTAACTACTTATTATTTATTTTATCATAATAAAATAAATAATAAAGACCCTTGAGAGCCTTTATTATTCTAATACATTTTCTATTAAAGATAAATCTATTGTTCTAAAATCATCTAATATCTTTTCATTCCAATCAGGTGTCTTTTTATTATTCTGAAATTTTCTAAACGTTTGGATACTTTCTTCTATAATACTTAAACTATCTTCACATAATCCATTTTTCTCTTTTGATATCATAATAGTTTTATATGGCGTTTCATTAGGTTTAACACTTCCAGACAATGGATGAGTTAATAACTTATGTCCTGCATGAACCTTATTCCTAACTTTTTCTAGTATATCCATATATGTGACTTCTTCATAATATATAGTGTCCTCTGGGTATTTATCATATACATATTTATTATTACTAATTAGTACGCCTTCCATTATACATCACCCATCTTATCTTTAATAACACTTGACAATCCATTTATAGCTTCTTTTTCATCTATACCTTTTGCTATTATAGTTATTTCCTCTCCATGAAAAGCACCTAATGACATTACCCCTATTATACTTTTTCCATTTACTTTATTCCCTTTAAATTCAATATCAATATCACTTTCATATTTATTTGCATATTGTACAAAAACTGCTGCAGCCCTAGCATGTAGCCCGTCTATATTATTTAATTCTAAATTTGCTTTTTCCATTATTCTACTCCTTTCAAATCCTTTGCTATCTTTTCAATCTTTCTAAATCTATGATTAACACCAGATTTACCTACCTGTGGATCTAACATAGTTCCTATTTCTTTTAATGTTGCATCTTTATTATTTAATCTTATCTCTGCTAGGTCTTTTAAATTTTGAGGTAATTTATCTAATCCCATATTATTCTCAATAAACTTTATATACTCTATTTGCCTCATAGATGCATTTATAGTTTTATCTAAATTAGCTGTTTCACAATTTACTATTCTATTAATATTATTTCTCATATCTTTTAAAACTCTAATATCCTCTACTTTTAATAAGGCTTGATAAGCACCTATTATATTAAGTAAGTCAACAATCTGTTCTCCCTCTTTTAAATAAACTACATAATTTTCTTATCTTTTAACTATTTTTGAATTAAGATTAAAACTATTAACTATATTAGATAAATCTTCACTATGTTCTTTGTTATTAGTTACAAATTCTAAATGGTAAGTTTTTTCTGGATCGCTTATAGAAGCTCCTCCTAAAAAGGCACCTCTTATATATGCCCTTTTACAACATCTGTCCTTTAGCAGCCTTTTAGGTGTTTTATAATTTGGCTTAAATATATTATAATTTTCCTTATCTATAAATCCTACATCTTCTAAAATATCCTTCGATATGTCTAAGCTATTTATACTAATAAGATAGTTATTATTTTTCTTTAATTGCTTATTACGTTTAGCTATCACCTCTATATTTCCTTCATATCTTTCCCTCAATAATGTAAAAATCCTTCTTGCAATAGCTGCATTTTCTGTAGTAAGTTTCAAATTAAACTCTCCCATATCTTGAACTTGAATAGTACCACTCATTCTTACAATAGCAGCTAATTCAGCTAATTTACAACAAGAATCTTCTACAGATATTCTTGCGACCTCATTTTTAGTTTTTGAGGAAAATGACATATAATCACCTCTATTTCTTACTTCCTATTTTAAGGAAAAACGATTTCAATATAAATCCTATTACAAAAGACATCTTATATTTTATAATTCTAAAAAATATTTTTGTTTTATTACCCTTACTATTATACTATAATAGTATACAAAAGAAAAGGAGAGGATAAATTATGAATATGGATATAAATTTTATATCTGAAAAACTAAATAAATTATTAAATATTCCTAGCCCTACAGGTCATACTGAAAAGGCTATAAAATTTATAGAGGAAGAATTTAAAGCTCTTGGTCTTTCTACTAAAAGAAACAATAAAGGAGCATTAATTGCAACATTAGAAGGTAAAAATACAGAAAAAGAAGTGACCCTATCTGCTCATGTTGATACATTAGGTGGTATAGTTAAAGAAATTAAATCAAATGGTAGAGTTAAGTTTTCTCAATTAGGAAGCTATGCATGGAATACTGTAGAAGGTGAATATGCCACTATTGAAACTCTAGATGAAAAGAAATATACTGGTACAATTTTAACTACTAAGGCTTCATCTCATGTTCATGGTAGTGAAACTGAGAATATAGAACGAAACATAGATAATTTAGAAATAAGAATTGATGAAAAAGTTAGTGATCATGATGATGTAGTTGAATTAGGTATAAATGTAGGAGATTTTGTTCATTTTGATCCTAGAACTGAATTTACATCTTCTGGATTTATAAAATCTAGACATTTAGATGATAAAGCATGTGTTATTGCTTTAATATGTATAGCAAAACATTTAGTAGAAAATAATATTAAACCAAATTATACTACAAACTTTTTCATAAGTAATTATGAAGAAGTTGGACATGGTGCTAGTGCTTCAATTCCTGAAAAAACTTTTGAATTTCTTGCTGTAGATATGTCGGCTCCAGGAGAAGGACAAACTTCAGACGAATTTAGTGTAACAATCTGTGCTAAGGACAGCAGTGGTCCTTATGATTATGAATTAAGAAAGAAATTAATTAATATAGCTAAAGAGAAAGATTTAGATTATAAAATTGATATTTATCCATATTATATGTCAGATGGTTCTGCAGCTGTAAGAGCTGGTCATGATATAAATGTAGGATTAATAGGTCCTGGTGTAGATGCTTCTCATTCTTTTGAAAGAACTCATATGGAAGCTATTGAAAACACTATAAAATTAGGATTTTATTATTTAACTAAATAATAAAATAAATCTATTCTTTTAGGGTATTATAGATGGTAAGAGGTGAAAGTAATGATTAATGAAAAATTTTTAATTAAACTACAAGGAAAAGATTATGTTACTTATGAAGGGCTTTTAGACTTAGCCCATCAAAAGGGACTTTTATCTCTAAAAGTAGAAATAATTCAAGTACCACATAAAGAAAATAATATGACTGCAATTTGTAAAGCTATAGCAAAGACTGATAAAGAAATATATGTAGATATTGGAGATGCTAATCCCCAATCTGTTAATGGTGCACTAATTCCTCATATAATTAGGATGGCTTCTACTAGAGCAAAAGCTCGTGCTCTGAGAGATCTTACTAATATAGGAATGACTGCTGTTGAGGAATTATCTTTTGATGATGGGATAAATGATGAAAAAGATGTTTATCAAGTAGATGAGCCTCCAACTAAGAGACAATTAGAAACAGTAAAAGGACTGGCTGAAGATGCTAATTTTAAAGTAAATTATGATACTTTAACTAAGAGAACAGCTGGGAATTTAATTGCTAAATTATTAGATGATAAAAGAAGAAAAGCATAAAGTAACTGTATTAATATTGCCTTTTATAAATCTATTAATCAGAAATTAAAAAAGGAGTATATTTAATTAAATATACTCTCTTTTTATAATTATTTAGATCTTAATAATCTAAGCCCATTTAAGATAACGACTAAAGTACTTCCCTCATGGAGAATAACACTAATTGCAATATCTGTTAATCCTAATAGACTAATTATAATTAAAATAATTATAACTGCCATTGAGAAAATAATATTTTGCCAAATAACCCTATTCATTTTTAAAGAAGTTTTATGAGCCTTTATTAACTTTGACAAATCATTTTTCATTAAAACCAAATCAGAAACATCTACTGCAACATCAGTACCATCTCCCATAGAGATACCAACATCTGCACTAACAAGAGCTGGTGCATCATTTACACCATCTCCTACCATAGCAGTTATTCCGTATTCTTCTTTTTGCCCATTTATAATATCTGATTTATCCTCTGGCATTACATTAGCAATAACTTCATCAATACCTAATTCTTTAGCGACAGCTTTTCCTGTCATTGTAGAATCACCAGTAATTAAAGTAGTGTGAATATCTTGATCTTTAAAATATTGTATAGTTTTTTTTGCAGCTTCTTTTGGAATATCCATCAAAGCTATCGTTCCAATAACTTCTTCATCTTTTCCAATATATACAACAGTCTTTCCCTCTGAAGCCCATTTATTATTTAATTCTATATACTCATTGTCAATATTTTTAAAAGAAGTAGGTTTCCCTATGCGATAATTTTTTTGATTATAATCTCCTGTTAGCCCTTTTCCTATTTGGTTTATAACTTCTATATCTAATTGATTTTTAGCTTCAAATTTATTTAGAATAGCATTTGCTAATGGATGATTTGACTCTTTTTCAAGAGCTACTATTATATCGATAATCTTTTCTTCATTTATAGAATCAGTAAAATAATAATTTGTTACTTCTGGTTTTCCTTTTGTTAAGGTTCCTGTTTTATCAAAAGAAATTGCTTTAATATCAGATAATTGTGATAAATAAGTACTCCCTTTTGAAAGAACCCCTCCTTTAGCTAGATTAGAAGTTGTCGATAAAGTAACTGAAATAGTACTTGCAGCTAAAGCACATGGTGAAGCTGCTACTAAAAGAACTAACCCTTTATAAATACTTTCAGCCCAAGTCCAATCTAAAATCAAAGGAGTAAGAATAATTACTAATATAATAGATATTAAAACTAAATTAACATATCTAGGTTCATATTTTTGTATAATACTTGTAGCTTTTGTTTGATTATCTTGATTTTGATTAACTAATTGTAAAATTTTTGCAAAAATAGTATCTTTACTTTCTTTAGTAACTTCCATAGTAAAAGTTCCACTTCCATTAATTGTACTTCCAAAAACACTATCTCCTTCTGACTTTTCTTCTGGTATACTTTCTCCATTAATTGAAGATTCATCTATAGATGTATTACCAGATAAGATAGTACCATCAATAGGTACTTGATCTCCATTTAATACTTGGAGCTGATCTCCTACTTTTAACTGCTCAACATCTACAATCTTAATATCTCCATTATCCATTATTAATCTAGCAGTAGTTGGATTCATTTCTAATAATTTAGTAATTTCTCTTTTACTTCTACCTTCCGCATAGTCTTCAAGAAAATGAGCACCTGAGAAAATCAAAATTAATAAAGTTCCTTCACTAAAATTACCTATTAGAGAAGCTCCTATTGCTGCTAAACCCATTAATATATGAGAATTAGGGGTAAATCTTCCTTTGTTTCTAGTATTTTCAATAGTTTCTCCAATTCCTTCTAGAATAATTACATGATAACCTGCTGCTATTGTAGCTATTGAATAAAGGATATTCTTTAATAATAAATTCTCCTTGTTTAAGAACAATGCTCCTATAAATAATATTAAACCACTAAAATAAGAGACAATTGGTAATTTTCCATGATCATGATGATCCTGACTTTCATGTGATTCTGATTTTTGAATCCTCACTATTATCAACACATCCTTTCACACTGTCTAATTAAAACTTACCTCTTTATATTACATAAGTCTACTAACAATTGACTTAGCTTTATATTATTATGTCTAATATAATCCTTTCTTACATCTATTAGACTTTCCTCAATAATATTTATCCCTTTTTTCTTTAAAACTTTTTTATCTTTATTGTTTAATATTACTGGTCTTGAGCCATCAGTTGTGTATTTCGGTAGTATGTTTTCTGGAATTGTTTCTGTATTTACAATTACATAGTCTAGTAAATCTTCTCTACTATGTCTTAAAATAGCTTCTACATGTTCTATTACCCCATATCCATCTGTTTCACCTGGCTGTGTCATTACATTGCTTATATATACTTTTGGAGCTTTAGATTCGGCAATTTTTTTAGGTATATTATTAATCAGTAAATTAGGTATTACTGAAGTGTATAAGCTTCCCGGTCCTAATACTATTAAGTCTGCATCTTTAAAAGCTTGAACTCCTTCTTTTAAGGGATTCGAAGTTTGAGGATCTATAAACACTCTTTTAATAGAACTTGAATGTTCTACTACCATATTTGGAATATTAGATTCACCTTTCACTATCTTACCATTCTCTAATTCAGCAAATAGACTGATCTCTTCTAAAGTCATAGGATATACTTCTCCTGTCATAGCTAAAACATTACTAGTTTCTTTAATAGCTTTTTCAAAGTTTCCATATATTCCATTCATTGCTGCTATCAGCAGATTACCAAAGCTCTGTCCATCTAATACTCCACTATCAAATCTATAATGAAGAAGTTTTTTCATAGTAGGTTCTACATTTGCTAAGGATAGCATACAAGCTCTTATATCTCCTGGCGGTAACATACCTAAATCTTCTCTTAAAACACCAGATCCTCCTCCATCATCAGCTACAGTAACTATAGCTGTAATATTTGATGTGAATTTTTTTAATCCTCTTAATAATATAGATAACCCTGTTCCTCCACCTATTACTACTATTTTAGGATCATTAAATAATATATTATTCATACTAATATTCTCTTCCATACTAATTCCCCTATCTTAAATCTCTATGATGGACTATAGCCCTGTGCCCATTCTCTGATAGTTTTTCTCCTATTTTATTAGATATAGCTACAGATCTATGAAATCCACCTGTACATCCAATCCCTACTACTAATTGTGTTTTCCCTTCATCAATGTAAAAGGGAATTAGAAATTCTAACATTTCCATTACTTTATTTATAAATATACTAGTTTGTGGCCATTTAAAAACATAGTCCATAGTTTCCTGATTTTCACCTGAAACTTCTTTCAATTCTGGAATATAGTATGGATTAGGTAAAAATCTAACATCAAATATTAGATCTCCATCCATTAACATACCATTTTTAAATCCAAAAGAAGTAACTGAAATAGATAATCTCCTTGTTTCTCCATTTTCTAAAAACATATTATATAATTCATCTTTTAACATTCCTAAGGTTAATTTTGAAGTATCTACTATGTAGTAGGATTTATCCTTAATTTCTTCTAATAATTTTCTTTCCTTGTGAATTCCATCTAAAATACTTCCTTCAGATTTTAAAGGATGAGGTCTCCTTAATTCTTTATATCTTCTAATCAGGGTATTATTTGATGCATCTAAAAATAATATTTTATAACCTATTCCTTTATCTTGTAGATTATCTAAAGACTCAAATAAAGTATTAAAAAATTCTCCCCCTCGGATATCTACTACTACTGCTACTTTTCCTATTTTTCTTTTAGACTCATGCCAAAGCTCTGCAAAATTTGGTAATAATTCTGGTGGAAGATTATCCATACAGTAATATCCCATATCTTCCATTACTTTCATAGCTTGAGATTTACCTGCTCCTGACATACCTGTTATTATTAAAAATTCCATCCCAGATCAACCTCCCCTAATCTTTTAGAAGATTTTTAAACGCTTTTCACATCTTCCCCTATAAGCTTTATTTCTCTTTCTAAATCTACTCCATAATTATCTCTTACAGTCTTTTGTACTACCCCTATTAATCCTAATACATCTTTACAACTTGCATTATTTATATTAACTACAAATCCACAATGCTTTTCAGATACTTGAGCACCACCATATTTTAACCCTCTAAGTCCAGAATCATCTATCAATTTTCCAGCATAATAACCTACAGGTCTTTTAAATGTACTTCCTCCACTAGGTAGTTCTAAAGGCTGTTTTGAAGTTCTCCTGTAGTCTAAGTCTTCCATAGTTTCTCTTATAGTATTGAAGTCTCCAGCTCTTAATTGAACTTCTATACTTAACACTATTAAATCTTCATCTACAACGCTACTACCTCTATACCTAAAATTCATCTCTTCATTAGAGTATTCTTTTATATTGTTTTCTTTATCTAATACTCTTACTTTAGTCACTATATCTTTCATTTCTCCACCATAGGCTCCGGCATTCATAGTTATTGCTCCACCAATAGAGCCTGGGATTCCATGAGCAAACTCCATTCCTGTTAGCTCTTTTTCTAGTGCTTTTTCACTTACGGTCTTCATTAGAGCTCCTGACTGACAATATACTGTATTATCTTTAATCCTAATTTCACTTAATTTTTCATTTATTTTAATTACTACTCCTCTAATCCCACCATCCTTAACTAATAAATTACTTCCATTCCCCATTATAAAGAACTTCATATTATTCTCTCTACATAATTTTATACTATTTATTAATTCTTCTTCAGTATTAGGAATAACCATTATATCAACTGGCCCTCCTATTTCAAAAGAAGTATGTTTTTTCATCATTTCATCTATTAAAATTTCTCCTGTATATCCATCCTTAAATATTTGGATCATTTCATTCTTATCCAAAATATCACTCCTTATATTATTCTATCTCTATCTTATCATATACCCTATAATTATACTATATTCATAATATATAGGCTATATATAAGTATCTTATTTTAACTAAAGAAAAAGGTTATCGATATATCGATAACCTTTTTATCTACTAATTATATTTTTTATTCTTCAGTTACTTCCCAATTATTAGCCATTCTCTTATAGCTTTCATATCTAGCTTTTGCATTTTCTTCTGCTTTTTCGAATAACTCTTCAGCTAGTTCAGGGAATAATTTTTGTAATGATGTGTATCTAACTTCTGAAGATATAAAATCTCTAAATGATTCTTTTGGTTCTTTAGAATCTAATGCAAATGGATTCTTTCCTTCTTCCTCTAGTCTTGGATCAAATCTGTATAAGTGCCAATAACCTGAGTCTACTGCTTTTTTCTCTTGTCTTACACTAGTACCCATACCAGATCTTATACCATGGTTAATACATGGTGAATATGCCATTACTAATGACGGCCCATCATAAGATTCTGCTTCACTTATAGCTCTTATAGTTTGATTCATATTAGCACCCATTGCAATTTGTGCTACATATACATATCCATAAGTTGCCATCATTAATCCTAAGTCTTTCTTTCTAATTTCTTTACCTGATGCAGCAAATTTTGCTACTGCTGCTGTTGGAGTTGCTTTAGATGATTGGCCACCTGTATTAGAGTATACTTCTGTATCCATGACTAAGATATTAATATCTTCTCCTGATGCTAATACATGATCTAATCCACCAAATCCGATATCATAAGCCCATCCGTCTCCACCAAATATCCAGATAGATTTTTTGATTAGATGATCCTTTCTATCTTCTATATCTTTTAAGATTCTATTTGCTTTTTCATTTCCTGTATCTTTATCTAATAATGGAATTATCATACCTGAAGCTGCTTTAGATTCTTTTTCATCTTTCATTCCATCTATCCAATTACTAAAATGATCATTTAATTCTGAATCAAGATCTAATTCTATAAATTCTTCCATTAATGATTTTATTTTATTTCTTATCTGTCTTACAGCTATTGCCATACCATATCCAAATTCAGCATTATCTTCGAATAATGAATTTGCCCAAGCAGGTCCTCTACCATCTTGATTTGTACAATATGGTGTTGATGGTGCTGAACCACCCCAAATTGATGAACAACCTGTAGCATTTGCTATATACATCCTATCTCCAAATAATTGAGTTACTAATTTTGCATAAGCTGTTTCTCCACAACCTGCACAAGCACCTGAGAATTGTAATAATGGCTGTCTGAATTGACTTCCTTTAATAGTTTCAACTTTCATTGGGTCTCCTTTGCCTTTAACTGTCATAGCAAAGTCCCAATTAGGTGTTTGTTCTTTATACTCTTCTTCAAATGGTTTCATAACTAATGCTTTAGTTTTAGCAGGACAAACTTCAGCACAATTACCGCATCCTGTACAATCTAGTACTGATACTTGCATTCTATATTCTAAATTATCAAATCCTCTACCCATAGGTTTTATTGTTTCAAAACCTTCTGGAGCATTAGCTTTTTCCTCTTCATCTACTAAAATAGGTCTAATAACTGCATGAGGACAAACCAATGAACATTGGTTACATTGGATACAATTTTCTTTAATCCAATGTGGAGCTTCTACTGCTATAGCACGTTTTTCATATGCAGCTGTTCCATGTGGGAAAGTACCATCTTCTCTACCAACAAATGCACTTACTGGTAGATTATCTCCTTCTTGTCTATTCATTGGTTCTACTATTTCTTTTACAAATGCAGGAACTTCAGAGTGTTCATCATCACTTTCTGCATCTTTCCATTCAGATGGAACATCTACTTTTACTAAAGCATCTATTCCTTTATCTACTGCTTCATAATTCATATTAACTATTTCTTCACCTTTACTACCATAAGCATCAACTATAGATTGTTTTAGATATGAAATAGCCTCATCTAATGGTAATACTTTTGATAGATTAAAAAATGCAGACTGCATAATCATATTAGTCCTTCCGCCTAATCCTACTTCTGCTGCTATCTTTGTAGCATTAATAGTGTGGAAGTTAATGTCATTTTCTGCAATATATCTTTTCATTTCTGCTGGAAGATTATCTTCTAATTCTTCTTCATCCCATATAGTATTAAGTAAGAAAGTTCCACCTTTTCTTAATCCTTTTAATAAATCATATTGATATACATATGATTGTTTTGAACATGAAATAAAGTCAGCATCTGTAATTAAGTAAGTTGATTTTATTGGTTCTTCTCCAAATCTTAGATGGGATATAGTGACTCCACCTGATTTCTTACTATCATAGGAGAAATATCCTTGAGCATACATATCAGTTTTGTCACCGATAATTTTAATAGCTTGTTTATTTGCTCCAACAGTACCATCTGAACCAAAACCCCAGAACTTGCATTTAATAGTTTCTTCTGGTTCTGTATTTATAGTTTCTTTTATATCTAAAGATGTATTAGTCACATCATCATCGATTCCTATAGTAAATCTATCTTTAGGTTTATCTTGTTTTAGATTCTCGTATACTGATAATATTTGTGAAGGTGTAGTATCTTTAGATCCTAATCCATATCTTCCACCTACTATAACCGGCCTCTCTTCTCTTTCATAGAAAATACTTTGTACATCTAAATGTAATGGCTCAGCAATCGCACCTTTCTCTTTTGTTCTATCTAAAACCCCAATCTTATTTACAGTATTAGGTAATACATCGAAGAAATATTCTGATACAAAAGGTCTATATAAATGAACCTTCATTAAACCGATCTTTTCACCTTTTTCCATTAAATAATCTACAGTTTCTTCGATAGTTTGAGTTACAGAACCCATAGCTACAATTACTCTTTCTGCCTCTGGATGTCCGTAATAATTAAATGGTTTATATTCCCTACCTGTAATCTCACTTATCTCTCTTAGATAATCATAAGTAATTTCCCCTATATTGTTATAAAAAGGATTAGAAGCCTCTGCCGCTTGGAAATATATATCTGGGTTTTGAGCTGTACCTCTAGTTACTGGTGCTTCTGGATTTAATGCTCTTTCCCTAAATGCTTGTAATGCATCATAATCTAATAATCCTTCTAAATCATCATACTCCATAACTTCAACTTTTTGAATTTCATGACTGGTTCTAAATCCGTCGAAGAAATGTAAAAATGGAATCTGTCCCTTTATAGAAGCTAAATGAGCAACCCCACCCAGATCCATAACCTCTTGAACACTACCTGATGCTAATAAAGCAAATCCGGTCTGTCTAGTTGCCATAACGTCTTGGTGATCACCAAATATACTTAATGCATGTGAAGCTAATGCTCTAGCTGATACATGAAATACTGCCGGTAGCAATTCTCCAGCTATTTTGTACATATTAGGCACCATTAATAGCAACCCTTGGGAAGCAGTATATGTAGTAGTTAATGCTCCTGCTTGTAATGACCCATGAACTGCACCTGCTGCTCCTGCTTCAGATTGCATTTCTTGTACTAAAACTTCTTGTCCAAATATATTTTTCTTACCATTTGCAGACCATTCGTCTACATGTTCCGCCATATCTGATGATGGCGTTATAGGATAAATAGCAGCAACATCTGTAAATGCATAAGATATATAGGCTGCAGCCGTATTTCCATCCATGGTCCTCATTTCTTTGGCCATAATATATAAACCCCCTATTGTATTATATGTTTTCTATTAATTTATACTATTACTTATAAGTAATAGTATAACTATATATTGTTAACTTCTTACAGTAATAAGTATAGTAAACATTATTTATAAAGTCAACAATATAAATTGATTATTGTTATAAAATAATCATTATTTCTATAATATATTTTATTTGTTTTTTTCTTCCATATTCTTTCTTATTTTTTCTTTTATTCTTTGATTTAATGCATATGCAGCATTATATCCTAATCTCCTTTGCCTAAAATTTCTAGCTGCAACTTCTATAATCATAGCTATATTTCTTCCTGGTCTTACAGGAACTGTAGTAGTAGGTACTTCTTTATCTAGAATCTCTGTAAATTCTTCATCTAATCCAATTCTGTCGTATTCCTTATTTTCATCCCATGTTTCAAGTTCTATTACTAAATCTATATATTCTTCATGTTTTACTGCACCTACACCATAGAGCCTCTCAATATCTAATATTCCTAATCCTCTTACTTCCATAAAATGTCTAGTTATCTCAGGCGATTCTCCTAAAAGCATTCCTTCTATTTTTTTAATTTCAACCATATCATCAGAGATCAATCTATGCCCTCTAATTACTAAATCTAATGCAGTTTCAGATTTACCCACTCCAGATTTACCTCTTATTAGTACTCCTACACCATATACCTCTACAAATACCCCATGTAATTTTATTTCAGGTGCTAATTTCAATTCTATGAAACTTACTATTCCATTTATTATATTAGAAGTATTATCTGCAGATCTTAAAAGGGTTCTATTATATTTTTTTGCTAAAAACTCTAATTCATCAAATATAGGTAATTCTCTCGCTACTATAAAGGCTGGAATAGGATACCGAAAAAAACTTTCTATACTATCATATCTTTCAGATGGAGATAATTCATTATAATAATGCCATTCAGCATTTCCAATTATTTGAATCCTTTCTGGTGCAAATTTTTCAAAATAACCTACAATCTGTAAACCTGGTCTACTTACTTCACTAGAATATAATTTGAAATCTTCTAAATCTGTAGATGGATGGACTATTTCTAAATCTGTTCTCTCTATTATCTCTTTTAAATATACACATTTCATATATCATTCTCCTAATATCTAATTGGTATTATTATTGCCGCAATAATATAAGCTAGCACTCCTCCAAAAAGGGCCATCGGTATACTTAATAATACCCATGCTAACCGGACAAGTGTTGGATCTATATTAAAATATTCACCGATACCACCACATACACCAGCTATCATTTTATTTGTTTTAGATCTATATAATTTCTTTTCCATAATTAACCCTCCTTATTCTCACGGAAATGATTATATAATTCTTCTGCTACTTTTTGATTCATACCTTCCACTTCTACTAACTCTTGGACACTTGCATTTTTAATCTTTGCAATACTTTTAAAATGTCTCATTAAATACATCTTTCTTTTTTCGCCTATTCCCTTTATACCATCTAATTGAGATTGAAACATATCTTTTGATCTTAAACTTTTATGATAACTCAATGCAAATCTATGAGCTTCTTCTTGAATTTTATATATCATTCTAAATCCTAAGGATCTAATAGGCAAGATATACTCCTCATTATTATATATAATACCTCTTGTTTTATGAAGTTCATCCTTCACTAATCCACATACAGGTATATCTATACCTAATTCTGATAATGTATCAATAACTATATTCACCTGACCTTTACCACCATCTATCATTAATAAATTTGGAAAGGAAGAAAATCCTTTCATTTCTATTGTACTATATTTTAAGGCGTTTTTTTCTTTAAGTCCTCTTTTGAATCTTCTCTCTACCACTTCTTTCATACTTCCATAATCATCAGGATTGTGTACACTTCTTATTCTAAACCTTCTATAATCTGATCTTTTAGCTTGACCTTTTTCAAAAACTACCATAGATCCTACTGATTGGACTCCGCTTATATTTGAAATATCATAGGCCTCTATTCTATTAGGTATTTCTCCCAAATTTAGTATATCTTGGATTTCTTCTAAAGCCTTTAAGTTTTCTCTATGTTTTCTAAGAAATTTATCCCCATATTTATTTAACATATCTCTAGCATTCTTGTTTACCATTTGTATTAAATGATATTTATCACCTCGTTTAGGTACTAAAATGTCTATTTTAGATCCTCTTTTTGTACCTAACCATTCTTCTAATATCTCTAAATCTCCTATATCTTCTTCAATTAGTATTTCCCTCGGTACATAGGCAGATCCTATATAGAACTGTTTTAAGAAAGAAGTCACAATCTCCCTTCTATCTGAATTAAAAGTATCCTCCATTAAAAAGTGTTCTCTACCTGTTATCTTCCCATCTCTAATAAAAAATATCTGAATACAAACTTCTTCGATTCCTTTTGCCATTCCTATTACATCTTGATCGATCATATTAGAATTAACTATTTTTTGTTTTTCTTGAAGTCCTTTTAAAGAATTTATTTGATCTCTATACATACTTGCCTTTTCAAATTCTAACTTTTTTGAAGCTTCTTCCATCTTTTCTTGAAGATAATCTACTATACTATAGTCCTTCCCATTTAAAAATCTAATGATATCATTTATCATATCCATATAATCATCTTCATTTATATAATCTTGTTTAGCTAAATCTCCTAAATAAGATTGATTCTTTTTTCTTATATGATAGTCTAAAGTAGCTCTAAAATCTTTAGCATTCTTCTCATCTTTTAATTTTCGTCTTCTAATTGGATAAATATAATGAAGAGTATCAATTGCATCATTTACTGCTACACCATTAGGATAAGGTCCAAAATATCTAGCCCCATCATTTAGTATTTCTCTAGTATGAATCACCCTAGGATATTTTTCATTTAAAGTTATTTTTATATATGGATATTGCTTATCATCTCTTAATAAAATATTATATTTTGGTCTATGTTTTTTTATCAAATTAGCTTCTAATATTAAGGCTTCCATTTCACTATCTACTATTATATATTCAAATTCATCTATATACTTTACCATATTCCTTACTTTTAAGCCTTGGTTTTTTGATGATTGAAAATATTGCCTTACTCTATTTTTTAAAATCTTAGCCTTACCTACATAAATAATTTCTTCATTTTTATCTTTCATTATATATACACCTGGTTTATCGGGTAATTGTTTTAATTCTTCTTGTATATTAAACATCTTATCACCTATATATATTATAACATAAAGATCAATATAAAATTAGAATAGGATGAAAAGGATATTTCACAAATATTTGTGAAATATCCTTTTCATCTCTTTATTCTTCATCAGATTCCGTTACTTAAAATACATAAATATGATATGATTTTTATAGATTTAATAACATTTAATTTAAAAAGAGGTGGAAAAATGAAAAAAATAAGGTTCTTATTAATACTTACAATTTCTATGACAGGTTTATTATTTTTAAATGCTTGTAGTAGTGAAAAACCTATTGACCGTTTCGAATTATATAAAACAAGTTGGGAAAACAAAGATTATAAAGCAATGTACAGTATGCTATCCAAAGAGTCTCGTGATTATATAAGTGAGGAAGATTTTATAAAACGATATAGAAATATTTATAACGGGATTGAAGCTAAAAATATAGAAATAGATATCAATGAATCTAATACCAAAGAGGAAACTATTAAATTTAATCTAAAAATGGATAGTTTAGCAGGAGAAATATCACAAAATGATTATCTAGTCGAAATGAAGAAAGAAAAAATAGATAAGAAGTCTCAATGGTTTATTAAATGGAATGAAAACTTAATATTTCCACAGATGGAAAAAGGTGATGAAGTAAAAGTATCAATTTCTAAAGCCAGACGAGGTGAAATTTATGATAGATCTGGAAATGGCCTTGCTATAAACGGGTCTAGATATAGTATAGGTATCCAACCTTCTAAATACGATGAATCTAACACTAAGGATCTTGCTCGTTTACTTGATATAGATGAAGAAGTAATAGATGAAAAACTAGATAAAAATACTAATCCAGAACATTTTGTGCCTATAGTTAAATTATCTACTGATGAAGATAATTTAGTAGAAGAATTAATAGAAATCGAAGGCATAATATATCAAAAGGTAGATGACAGAGTTTATCCTGGTGGAGAATCTTCCGGTGCATTAGTAGGGTATATTAAACCTATTACTTCTGAAGAATTAAAAAAAGATAAAGACGGAATATACAGTAGTAACAGTTTAGTAGGGAAATTTGGTTTAGAAGAAGTCTATGAGGAAGATCTCCGAGCTGTTGATGGTAAGGAAATTTATATTTCGAAAAAAAAGACTGGAGAAGAAACAGAACCAATTATTTTAGCAAAAACTGAATCTAAGGATGGAGCAAATTTAAATACTACTATTGATATTGAGCTTCAGAAAGAAATATATAATGAAATAGATGGAGATATAGGCGCTTCTACAGCTATTGATCCCACAAACGGTGAGGTTTTAGCTTTAGTTAGCTCACCTACATTTGACTCAAATCTTTATACAACATATATTTCTAATTCTCAAAAAGAAGATTGGGATGATATGGATGTTAATGTTTTTGAAAATAAATTTAATAAAGTTTATTCTCCTGGTTCAACATTTAAATTATTAACTGCAGCTATCGGTCTAGAGCAAAAAGTAATAGATCCTAACGAAAAAATTAACATTGAAGGTAAAGGATGGCAAAAGGATAGCTCTTGGGGTAACTATAAGATAAATAGAGTAAATGAAAGTAAATCTAGCATTGATTTAAATGATGCAATTGTTTATTCTGACAATATATATTTTGCTATGACAGCACTTGACATAGGTGAAGATAGGTTTCTAGAAGAATTAAAAAAATTCGGATTTAATGAAGATTTACCTATAGATTATCCTATGGAAAATTCTCAGATTATTAGTGAAGATAGTTTTGATAATGAAATCCTTCTTGCTGATACCGGATATGGACAAGGTCAAATACTTATGAGTCCACTTCATACTTCTCTAGTGTATAGTTCAATTATAAATGATAGCAAGATTATGGAACCATTTCTAGATAAAGATAAAGAAAGTAAAGTTTGGAAAGAAAATGTAATGTCTGATAAAAATAGAGATATATTGTTAAATAGTTTTATTAATGTAATAGAAGATGAAAATGGTACAGGTCATAAAGCAAATTTAGATAATATAAAATTAGCAGGTAAAACTGGCACAGCAGAATTAAAATTGACTCAGGAAGATACAGATCAAGAAAATGGCTGGTTTGTGGCTATGAATGTAGATAATCCTAAAATTGTGATTTCTATGCTAATAGAAGATGTAGCAGACAAAGGTGGTAGTCAATACCCCTTAACTAAAGTTAGAAATGTTCTAGAAAATTATTTAAAAGATTAAATACACTAATGATCCATCTAATAATAATCCTTCAAATTCATCAATATAAAAAACTATAACTTTTTTATTATATAATATCATTTTTTCCCTGTCAATAGTAAATTTGAATTATTTAACCTCTTATGATAAAATGTAGGTAATATAGTTTTGATTATATGTAGATATAATTATATTGTATAAGGTTCCTATAGAGAGGAGAATTTACTGGTGAATCTAATTAATGAAAAAGTAATCCATGATACCTTTGGTGAAGGTAGCATCGTAGACCAATCTAAAGACTATTTAGAAGTAAATTTTAAATCTGGGTCTAAACGATTTGTATTTCCTGATGTGTTTGCAAATTATATGAGTCTTGTTGATGGAGAAATAGCAAATTTAGTAAATAAAGAAGTTGACAAAATGAAAAAAGAACGTAAGAAAGAGGCTTTACAATTAGAAAGAGAACAGAAAATCGAAGAGGAACGTAGAGATATTCTAAGACGAGAAAGATCTATAAAAAACAAAAAAATTCATCTTGCATCACAGTCTGTATTTTGGTGCCAACAAGATGAAATTGAGGATATCTTTACTAAATGGGCGGTTTCTGTAGGAACAATAAAAAGTGGTAAAAGAAAAGGTCAACCGAGACGCTTAGCACGAATTGATCGAAATAGTGCTTGTCTTCTAACTGTAAGACCAGATGATAATTCAGAAAAAAACAGACGTATTATAGGTGCATTTATATCAGATATAGGTTCTGATGATGATTTATTTAAAGATGGTTATATACCAGCCCATTCACAACACAGAATTCATCTTTCAGAAGAAGAATCAGAGAAAATATTATTTTGGAACTATTATCTTAACAAAAGAGATCCTGATAGAATAGTATGGAAATCAGGAAGACAAAGATACTTTGACAATATTTGGATGGCTCAAATCCTGCGTGATATACTTGAATTAAGAAAAGATTCTGAAGAAGAGAAAGATGTTCAGTTGTTTTTTGAATACTTCTGTCAAATAAACTCTATCAATATGGATGAAATACCAGAAGCCAATGGACCATTATCAAAATAAACCTAAATAAAATCCACCCGCTTTCAAGTGGGTGAATTTTTATGTATCCCTTTATTTATATACTTTTCTTTTTTAAAATATATACTTCAATCCACGCTTCCATCAAGGGAAGCGACATTTTTTTCTCATTTATTTCCTTAGCTAAATATACTTCAATCCACGCTTCCACCAAGGGAAGCGACAGCTACATATAGTGAATAATTACCATATCTAGCAGTATATAGTAGTCGTCACAACAATATCACTATATATTTAATAAATTATATCTA
>Ga0079226_10000796_pt1 | contig 23172 bp, 28 predicted proteins | sample Poulit2014_FD_76345 | JGI IMG/M metagenome (GOLD analysis project Ga0079226, IMG submission 76345) | Agricultural soil microbial communities from Georgia to study Nitrogen management - Poultry litter 2014 | ecosystem: Environmental > Terrestrial > Soil > Agricultural land | place: USA: Georgia...
ATTCATAGAAACTAAAATAACGAGTAAAGCTAAAGAAATATTAGTTAAGATAAGTATGCTTAATAACCATCCTGGTAAAGGGATGATTAGCATGATTATAATAAGAATAACTCCTAATAAAACTGACAAATCACGAAACTTCATCTATATTCCCCTAACTTTTTCAAGGTGAAAATAAGCTTCTTTGCCTATTTAGCCTAAAATGAATCGGTATCTCATACTGATTTTTGTTCTAATGAATATACATAAGCTAATACTTCCGCAACTGCTTGGAAGTATTGTTCTGGCACCATCTCATCTAATTCCACATCGGAAAATAAAGCGCGTGCTAACGGTTTATTTTCGACTGTCATTACTTCGTTTTCTTTAGCAATTTTAATAATGCGTAAGGCGACGGCATCTTTTCCCTTAGCAAGGACAATAGGTGCTTCTGCTAAACTTTCATCATACTTAATTGCAATAGCATAATGCGTCGGGTTTGTAATGACAACATCGGCATGAGGAATTTCTTCCATCATTCGTCGCATAGCAATTTGACGTTGTTGTTCTCGTATCTTAGATTTAATTAAGGGATCTCCTTCGATATTTTTATGTTCATCTTTAATATCTTGTTTAGACATACGAATGTTTTTTTCGAAATCATATCTTTGATACAAATAGTCCAATACAGCTAAAAAAAGCAAGGCTATCGTAGCAGCGACACCCATAATAATCGTCACTTGACCGAAAAAACCGACAGCTGTTTCTGGAGATTTAAATGCTAACATTAAAATTTCGTCTTTAAAAAGCCATATAACAGTAAAAGTAATCGTCCCGATAAATGAGATTTTTAAAAACGATTTTAATAGTTCAACAAGGGCACGAACAGAGAAAATCTTTTTAGCACCTTTGATGGGATCAATTTTTTTCAAGTCTAGTTTTAGTGGCTCTGTTGTAAACAAGAAGCCCACTTGCATTAAATTCGCTGCAATAGACACGACAAGAGAAATTAACATAATGGGCCCAACGATATAGAAAAATGTCATCAACAATTCAATAAAAACGAGACGAACAGATTCCATAGTTACTTCCCAATGGATAAAATTCGTAAAGACATTTCGATACATCCCCGCCATATGACTACCCATATAAGAACCGAACGCACCGAGCACAATAAATGAAAATAAGAGAATAAATGCGGTATTTACATCTTGGCTTTTAGCTACACTACCTTTTTTTCGTTCATCCTCACGCTTTTTCGGCGTTGCCTTTTCAGTTTTTTCCCCGGCAAAAAATTGCAAATCAAGTTTTACTTGCAAGCTAAGCACCTCCGAGAATAAGCATAAGTTGATTCATCACTTCGAACAATGTTTGAAATAAAACTTTGACTAACCCTATATACATAGCCATAAAGAAGAATAAGACAAAAAAACTAACTGCTATCTTCAAGGGCAATCCAACAACAAAAACGTTTAATTGAGGTACTGTTCGAGCGATAATCCCTAGCGCAACATCAACTAAAAATAAACTACCAACTAAAGGTAGTGCCATTTGAAAAGCGATTAAAAATAAGCGATTAAAGGTAAGGAGGATAAACTCACCAAACCCTTCATGAAAACTAAGAAAACCATCAAGTGGTATAAGGGTATAACTGTGAATCATTCCATTTAATAATATGTGATGTCCGTCGACAGATAAGAAAAATAAAATTGCAATCATATAAAAATATTGACCAATTAAGGGGCTTTGCGCACCTGTTTGTGGATCAATCACATTCGCTATAGCAAAACCCATCTGGAAATCGATAAATCCACCAGCTATTTGTACGACCGACATTACCATGTAACTGATCAAACCAATAAGTAGCCCTACTGCTATTTCTTTAATTAATAAAAGTATAAAATTAGCTGTTAAATCAATATCGAGATTTCCAAAGCTAGATGTGACGATTAGGCTTAAAAAGAAAGCTAGACCTAAGCGGTATTGAAAGGGAATCGTTCGATATGAAAACACCGGTAAAGTGATTAAAAAAGCGAGCATGCGTGCAAATATTAAAATAAAGGTCGGCAGTAAGGTGAAGTCAATGAATTCAAGCATGGCTTATCCTACAAACTGATGAAGATTTTCATATAAAGTTGTAGTAAATTCAACAAGGTGGGTGAGCATCCATGAACCAAAAAACACCACACCTAATAAGACGGCGACAATTTTCGGAATAAAAGCTAATGTTTGTTCCTGAATTTGTGTCGTCGCCTGAAATATACTTACTAATAAACCGACCGCTAATGCCAATATTAGAATAGGACCAGCGACTAGCAAAATAGTCATGATACCTCTTTCAGCTAAGTTAAGGACAAATTCTTGACCCAATGTTTACTACACCTTCTTTAATATAGCTATCCTCAATACCCTTGTAATACTGAATGAATGATTAAATACCAACCGTCAACTAAGACGAACATTAATATTTTAAATGGTAAGGAAATCATTACTGGCGGTAACATCATCATTCCCATCGACATGAGAACACTCGCTACAGCCATATCAATAACTAAAAAGGGAATAAAAATCATGAAACCCATTTGGAATGCCGTTTTTAGTTCACTAATAGCGAAGGCTGGTATCAAGGCCGTCAATGGTATATCTTGTACTGTTTCTGGTCTTTCTGCATCTGTATAATTTAAAAATAATGCCAAATCCTTTTGTCTAGTATGCTTTGCCATAAATTCCTTCAATGGTACCGTTGCCGCTTCATAAGCCTCATCTAATGTAATATCTTCTTCGAACAAGGGTTGTAAGGCTTCATCATAAACCTCACTAAAGGTCGGTGCCATAATAAAAAACGTTAAGAACAATGCGAGTCCAACCAGTACTTGGTTCGGTGGCATTTGTTGTGTTGCTAATGAAGTTCTTACAAAAGATAAGACGACGATAATTCGTGTAAAGCTTGTCATCAGTATTAATATACCCGGTGCAATTGAAAGGATGGTTAATAAAATGATTAACCTGACAGATGTCGAAATAGCTGAAGGATCTGAACTTGAAAATATATCAATAAAATCAGACATGTTCATCATCCTTCTCAGCAGCTTTATCTACTAACTCTTCTCTGTTTTTCTTTAACTTACTTAATTCATCGCTTAACTGGCTCATAAATTGATTCGATTGCTTTGTTTTCCCTTTAGCTCCTGCTAATAAGCTTTGTAAAAAAGAATCGTCTTTATCACTCTCGTCAGCAGACAGTAATGTTTCTACTACCTCAGCTTCTGTTATTTCTAACATTAAATCGACATGTTCACCAACACCAACGACATAGATATGAGAGCCGATGCGTATTAATTGTATCGATTTATTTTGTCCAAGAGATATGCCGCCGAGATTTTGTAACAAATCATGATGGTGCATTAACTTATTACGCTTTCTCAATATTAATAAAATAATATAAATAAGTGCCAATACAAACAATAGAGCTATAATCATTTTAATGATGTTAAAAAAGAGTGTACTAGCTTTAAATGATTCGTTCCCAACTAAATCAGCCACTTCCTCTTTATCTAATTCACCATCATCCAATTTCTCTTTTTGTTCGTTTAGATCGCTTTCTTCCTCTTCTTCACAGTCTGCTTCATTTTCAAGACAGTCTAATACATTAGCTGGCTGGGCTAGAACACTGTCAGTCATTAATAAGACGATAAGCGGAAGAAGGAAGCATATGAGTTTAATTCGTTTTTTTATAGTCATGCACTTCATTCCTACTTTATGATAAGGCTTTCGATACCGCCTCGATTACTCGATCAGCTTGGAAAGGTTTTACGATAAAATCTTTTGCACCAGCTTGAATGGCATCGATAACCATGGCTTGTTGACCCATTGCAGAGCACATAATAACGACTGAATCGGCATCAATTTCTTTAATTTCTTTTAAAGCAGTAATCCCATCTTTTTCTGGCATAGTAATATCCATAGTTACTAAATCAGGGTTTAATTCTTTATATTTTTCTACAGCAACATTGCCGTTTTCAGCTTCACCTATTACTTCGTAGCCGTTTTTTTCTAAAATATCTTTAATCATCATTCTCATAAATGCAGCATCATCTACAATAAGAATTTTCTTTGACATCTTCTCCATCACCTCTATAAAATAACTTTAATTTAGATTAAGCAATCTTTCTCTTTGACTGACAATATCCGTAATTCTAACCCCAAAATTTTCATCGATTACAACTACTTCTCCTTTAGCAATCAACTTGCTATTAACGAGCACATCAACTGGTTCTCCAGCTAATTTATCTAATTCTACAATTGAACCGGCATCTAATTCAAGAATATCTTGGAGCTTCTGTTTTGTCCTACCCAATTCTACTGTTACTTGGAGTGGAATATCTAAAAGTAAATCTAAGTTTTGTTGGCTTCTTGCTGGTAAATCAACAGGTTCGAATTCTGCAAAAGAAGCTTCTTGCACTGATGCTGATGAATCAACAGCTCTGCCTAAATACTGTGGTTCCATAGTCTGATTAGCCGCTTGTGCTTGGCTTGCTTGTTCTTGCATAACTTCTGCCTGCCTTGTTACCGGTTCTGTGATATTTGCTTCAGGTGTCACTCGCACTGGCTCTTCAAGCTCTTCTACATGTGGAACAGCTGTTGTGGCTGATTCGGTAGTTGATAACAACTCTTCGACTAACTCCTTAGCAAAAGGCAAGGGCATAATTTGCATAATATTTGAATTAATTAAGTCACCAATTCGTAAATTAAATAAAATACGTACGAACACTTCATCATAGGACAATTGTTCGAATACTTCTTCTAACTTATCGATATCTTCGTAATCTACTGTAGGTGGTGATATATCCACTTTTTTACTAAAAACTGTAGACATACTTGTAGCAGAAGAACCCATCATTTGGTTCATCGCTTCTTGCACAGCACTTAATTCTATTTCCGTTAATTCATCATTAGGGCTTTTCCCATCCCCGCCGAGCATAATATCTGAAATAATAGCAGCGTCATTAGATTTCATTAAAAAGATATTTTCTCCAGTAAAGCCTTCCATATAATTCACTTGTAACTTTACGTGTTCATATGGGAACTCTTCTTTCAAGCCTGTCTTTCTAACGACCGAAACACTTGGCGTCGTAATATCAACCTTTTGATTTAACAGTGTTGATAATGTGGTCGCCGAACTACCGAGAGAAATATTTCCGATTTCACCTAAAGCATCCTTTTCCAATTCTGTTAAGTAATAATCAGACATGTCTTCAGATTCATCTGTATCACTTGACTCCACTTCTTCTCTTGCAGCCTCATCATCTGTATCCTCTTCCGAATTCGTTACATTTAATAAGGCGTTAATTTCCTCTTGTGATAACATATTATCGTCTGTCATTATTCATTTCCCCCCTTTATTTTCTCTAAAACTTGTACTGCAAGTTTTTTATGACGCTTACCCACTTGAACATGTAATTTAGGTTCATCATTAACAACCAGTGTTAATGGGTCTTCTATTGATTGGTCTAATGACATAAGATCACCTGGTTTTAAATATAATAAATCTTTCAAACTTATATTCGCCTGCCCTAAAATAGCAGTAGCCGTCACGTCCACTTCACGCACTAGCTTGGATATTTCTGAATAAGTTTTCGGATCGCGTTCTTTCGTACCCGCTTGCATCCAATAATGTCCGGTTAATTTAGGCACAATTGGTTCTAAAACGATGTGCGGAATACAAATATTAATCATCCCACTCACTTCACCTATTTTAGTGTTTAATGATACGACTACTACTGTTTCGTTTGGTGAAACTAATTGTAAAAATTGTGGATTTACTTCGAACTCCTCTAATTCAGGCTCTATTTCTACAATAGAACTCCATGCTTCTTGTAAATTAGGAATAGATTTATCGAATAATTGTGAGATTAATAAGGTTTCTATTTCTGTTAAATTATCAATTTTATGTTCGCCATACCCTTGCCCACCGAGCTGTCTGTCCATCATGGAATAAGCAATATTCGGATTTACTTCTAATATAATTCTTCCTTCTAACGGTTCAACACTATAAACATTTAATATAGTTACGTTAGGAATGGAACGAATAAACTCTTCATACGGTATCTGGTCGACAGATGCGACGGATATATTAACGTATGTACGTAATTGAGCTGAGAAGAAGGTTGTTAACAAACGAGCATAATTTTCATGCACGCGATAAATACTTCTAATTTGGTCCTTTGAAAATCGCAAAGCACGTTTAAAATCATAGACACGTACTTTTTTCTCTTCTTCTTCTTTTTTTAATTCTTCTGCATCCATTTCACCAGATGAAATAGCCGATAAGAGAGTGTCTATTTCATTTTGGGATAATATTTCCTCCGACAAAATCAATCACCTCCGAAAAGGAGTTTATGACTACTGTAATATTTTCTTAATGGTATATACATCAACAATTTCACCGTCAGTCATCACTTCATTTAAGTTTTCTAGCAAGGATGATTCTACGTTATTTAACCCCGTCGTAAAATCATCTTCATTCATTTGAGAAATCTCTTTTATTAGAATGTTTTCAATTTGAAAATCACGTTTTTCTATTTCTTTTTTTGCTTTTTTTCCATCCGTAATAATTAAAAACTGAATTCTTACAAATCTGCCATCTTTTAAATCCGTTGTAATTTCAGGAGTTTCATAAGAAAACTCATTCATATCATCGATTGACTGTTCTGTATTGGCTGCGGAATCTTTCTTTGATATAAAGAAAAACACTCCCAAAATCCCAGCTGCTAAGACGATAATTACACTTAATGAAATAAGAAATGTAGTTAACACCCTCGACATTATTTCACCTCTTCATTTTGTGTGCCAAATAGCCCTATTTTTTTATAATAAGCATTGACTCTACGCATCAATTCCGCTTCATCCGTCTTTACAACTATTTTCTTACCATTACTTAATGTAATCGTTGTATCAGGGTGGGATTGAACTTGTTCAATTAATAGGGCATTCAAATAAAAATCATCGCCGTTTAATCGTTCTAATTTAATCATCTTGTGCGGGGATGCCTTACGAGACATCCCCTACGCACCTCACTTAATTATCGTTTTAAATTAACTAGTTCTTGTAAAATTTCATCTGATGTTGTAATAATTCTCGTGTTAGCTTGGAAACCTCTTTGAGCAACAATCATTTCTGTAAACTCTTCAGCTAAATCAACGTTAGACATTTCTAACGAACCACCGATAATTGATCCACCCGCATCTCCTGGAATACCGATATTCGGCATACCGGAGTTATTTGATACTTGATACAAGTTGTCACCAGCTTTAGTTAATCCTTCTGGGTTATTAAAAGTAGCTAGTGCAATTTGCCCGAGCGCTTGAACATTACCATTCGTATAGATTCCAAATATCTCACCACTTTGAGATACATCGAACCCTTCTAAGAAACCTTCTGTATTTCCATTCATCGTATCGACGTCAAACGAATTGGAGGATCCATATTGAGTGAGTGCTGTAAGGTCTAGGTTAATATTAAGTGGTGCAGCCGCTCCTGTATAACCAGGTGTTAATTCATTTGCTGTTACGTTTAACCTAATATTGCGGATATTATTTCTACTTTGTTCAGTAATAACACCTTTGTCGTCAAATTCAATATCGGCACTCAACTCTTCATAAGTAAAGACTTCCTCATCATCAGTTGGAACAATGTAACCAAGGGTCCAAGCTGTCTCACTCGTTTTTTGTAAAACGAGAGATAAATTATGGGTAAAGCCAACCGAATCGACTACTTTCATATCGTACATAATTCCATGGTCGAGTGCGTTTCTTATTTGACCTAAAGAGTAATCACCATTTGTAAGTGCAAATTCAGCATTCGCATCGACCGGCTTAGTTCCTGCATGTAAATTTCCCTTAAAGTTAATTTCGGATGTCGCATTAGGAGCAATTGCTGATCCACTTGCAATTCTTAAATTAGAAATTGCTGTTCGATCAATATTTCCTTCTCCGTCTGCAGGGTAGCCTTGTATATATAATCCATCTGCATTCACTAAGTTCCCATGATGGTCTAAATATAAATTACCTGAGCGTGTGTAATATGAAAGGTTGCCATCATTTGCAATGAAAAAACCTTCTCCCGATATAGCTAAGTCTAATGGTCGTGATGTTGATTGAGCACTTCCAGGTGTATGAATCGTATCAATTGATGACAATTGCGAACCTAAACCTACTTGTCTAGGGTTGGTTCCTCCACGGTTTTGCTGAGGTGAACTTGCCCCCTGTACTTGCTGGCTTATCATGTCTTTAAAGGTAACTCGTCCCTTTTTATAACCGAAAGTGTTTACGTTAGCGATGTTATTTCCAATAACGTCTAATTTCGTTTGAAACCCTCTTAATCCTGATATTCCTGAATACATTGAACGTAACATATAATATCTAACCCTCTCTTTTGAGTTACAACTGTATCAATCGGTCAACAGTTGTTTTAGGTTCCCTTTAGGGTCCACCTAAATTAAAATCGTTCCATTTATATTTGTGAAAATTTTATTACTAGCGTCAGTCTTATGTAAAGCTGTGACAACCGTATTGTTTTTAGCACTAACAATTAAGGTTGCTTCATCGACGACGACTAGAGCATCAGTAACGCCTTTTTCTTTCGCTTCTAACACTTTATTAGTTATCGTTTGCCACTTTTTTTCATCGATATTTATATTTCTTTCAATCATGCGGTCTTTTGCATGTTTACTAATTTTCAAGTCTGTTAGTTTCGTTAAAATCTCATTGAAATTTTGTGTCGCTTTAGGACGTGATCCACGATCGACATGATTATTTGAAATTGAGTGTTGATGTAGTGGATGAATATAGTTACTCATGCCTTATCATCCTCAGTCGTTTCGGCTTTTACTTTTAATATACTATCTGCAACTATTTTTTCGCCATTTTCTAATTCAAATACTGCCCATCCATCTTCTTGACTAACAGCTTTTACTTTACTATTAACAGTCTTTTGATTCCCTTGTTCGTCCTTGGAGATATAGGACACCTCTTTCCCAATCATATGACTATATTGGACGATTGGAGATATTAATTGGTTTTGAACAAGAGCATCGATAGATTGTGACATGTTCATCAATTGTTCTAATGATGAGAATGTCGCCATCTGCGCTATAAAGTCTTTATCATCTAATGGATTTAAAGGATCCTGATTCTGTAGTTGGGCCATTAAGATTTTTAAAAATTCTTCCTTGCCTAACTCACTGCTCGGACTTCTTTTTTCAGTGTTTGCTAAATAAAATGATGTGTCTATTTTTGGCATGTTACTCAATCGCCTCCTCACTTAAAAATTGTAAAAGGTCTTCAAAGGAAAGGTCATTTTCATTCCTATCTTCCGTCCTTGCTTGCTGGTCATTATCCTCTTCTTTATGCTCTTCTTCTAATTGTTCTTGTTCTTCCTGAAAGAAGTCATCATCCGCTATCGTCATATCTCGCTCAACAACAACTTGATTCGGTGCAAACATTGGTTTTAGTTGATGCAAATTAGCTTCGAATAGCTTTCTAGCAGCTTCTGTTGTAACGAGAAAACGAACGGTCATTTCACCATTTATTTGCGCTAATCTAATGGTTACATCACCTAATGAATGAGGACGCAAGCTTAAGGTCAACTCTTCTAGTCCAGCCTGTTTTAAAAAACTACTACGATTCATAATATTACTTAAATCTGAAGCCAAATTCCGACTGATAGCATCAATTCGGTTTCCTTCAGTTACGTGCAAGGTATATTGTTGAATTTGGTTCATTTGCATCGGCTGTGCTTGACTTAGATTGGCTGAGTAAGATTCGTGACTCACTAGACCATACTTGTGCAATGATTGTTGTAACCACTTTTCAACATCCTCCTGTGTGATAGAAGCATTCATTTGGTAGACTTCTTGTTTGGCGAAGGAATTTCTTTTATCAAATAAAGAAATTAAGTGCCGTAATAGGGCTTGCTCATCTTCACTATCTACTTCTAAGTTCGAAATGATTTCTTGCTTCTGCCCTTGTGCCAATTGCGACCATAATTGAAACATTTTATGAAGGTCTCTTGCTACTTGTCCTAAGTCTTGCTCAGGAGTATTATTTGCTAATAACTGTTTTAACTCATTAAGAAGTATCGTTATTTGCATGATTAATTCTTCACTTACTTCTTCATCACGTCCTTTATCAATTTGTGATAAAGCTTTTATCTGCAAATCAGATATTGATTTCTCAGTAAGTGTTCTGTCATCCAAGATTTGATCGTACAAATGAGTAAGTGTATCATCATTCGTCTCTTCATCTAGACTGATCACAAAGTCAGCTAACAGGTGTGAACCTTCATCTTCAGCAGCTATTTCTTGTCCTTTTCCTTCTGGCTCAAGCATATAAAAAGCATCTTCATGACTGCTTTGTTTACCTTCATCGATAGAGTGGCCCTCTTTGGATGAGGATGAATGATAACTTTTAGCTTCCATGCCACCTATCATTTGCTTGAATGGATGCTCACTATTTGGCTCGCTTTTTTCTTTCACTGCAGACTTTACAGCTGTTGTCGCCTTATGAAAAGTCGGACTTTTCATAAAAACATTTCCGAATTCTATTTTCTTCACCCCCTTTCAAAATAAATAATTCATGTCATCATGTAATTTCTATTCCATCATGTTTTCCATTAAGTTGGCCGCGGCTTGCGGCTCCATTGCTTCGAGAATTTCTCCCCTTACATCTGGCGAAACATTCGACAAGAGTATTACTGCCGTTGTGACACTCAAATTAGATACAATGTTAGCAGCTTGCTCTTTTTCCATTTTTCGGAAGGAGGATGCCAACTTTTTAATATCGACATCTTCTTCTAAATCTGTAAGGTCTTTTTCATTTTCTTCAGTCGATTCATTCTCTAACTTCGCCATTTCAATTTCCATATTGTCTATTTGACCCTCAAGTTGCTCAATTTCACCTTCTAGTTCCTCAATCATTTCCTTTTGAATATTAATCGTTTCGTCTGCTTTTTCCAATTTCGCCATGAGAGATTTTTCATCTTCTGTTTTAACGAAGGAGGATACGATAGGTGTTTTTGCCAATTTATCTTCTGTCCAACCTGCTAAATCAACCCCAAGAAAAGACAGTAGAATGACCGCTAACACTAAGGCAACAATCAAAGGTAGTATAAAGGCAAATATTATCGTCAAAAAGGGATTCATCTTTTTCTTTTTTATTTTTTCTTCTGCCATTCTCTCACCTATTCAGCACGAATATATTGTGTTAATGAAATTTCATCCATCTGTTTCATTTCTGCCAATGCAAGCTCAGCTTTAGCTTGTTCTTCCCGTTTTTCTATCATTTTTTCTACCTTTTTTAATTCAACATGCTTTTCTGTAACAATCGTTTGCTTTTCTTCCATCTTGTTACGCGCTTCTTGCACTTCTTTTTGCAATAAGGCAATTTGTCGATTTAGTGAGTCGATATATAATGTCTGTTCTCTAATTTTAAAAATAATTCCTGAATCTTTATACATATCATCCAAAGTTGATTCAGCCGTTTCTTTTGTTTTTAATTCGGTATATAATTGCTTCGCCACTTTTTCAAATTGATCAACCGCTTCTTTTTGTTCCAGTAAAGCTTGGTTTTTTTCATCATTGCGTAAATCTAAAATTTTTCGTAAGGCGATTATATTACTCACGACAAGCCACCACCACTTCGTAATAGTTCCTCTAATTTAATTATCGTATCTTCAAAACTTTCCTCTTCATGAACTCCTTGCTTTAGAAAGTTGATAATATGAGGTTGAAATGTAATTGCATCATCAATTTTTTGATTTGTACCTGCTTTGTAAGCGCCGATTTGAATCAATTCACTGTTCTCTTCATAGGTCGCTAACAAATCGCGTATCGTAGTTGCTGCATCTTTATGTTCATCGCTAACGATTGCATTCATTAATCGACTTACCGATTTAAGCACATTAATAGCAGGATATTGTCCCGCTTCCGCTAAGCGCCTTTCAAGAACAAAGTGGCCATCTAATATTCCCCTTACAGCGTCAGCTATAGGTTCATTCATATCATCACCATCGACTAAGACAGTGTAGAAAGCTGTAATGGAACCATGCTCATTAGAGCCAGTACGTTCTAATAATTTCGGTAACATAGCAAATACAGAAGGTGTATATCCTTTTGTTGTCGGTGGCTCCCCTACAGCCAAGCCGATTTCACGTTGTGCCATAGCGACCCGCGTGACTGAGTCCATCATTAAATTAACGCTGAAACCTAAGTCGCGAAAATATTCACTAATGGCCGTTGCAGTAAATGCTCCTTTTATCCTCATCAGTGCTGGTTGATCGGATGTCGCAGCTACGATAATCGATTTAGCCAAACCTTCAGGTCCTAGGTCATCTTCAATAAAATCACGCACTTCTCGCCCACGTTCTCCGATTAAGGCAATCACATTTAAGTCAGCTTCACTATTGCGAGCAATCATTCCGAGTAAGGTACTTTTACCCACCCCACTACCTGCGAATATACCAACACGCTGCCCTTTTCCTACCGTTAAAAAGCCATCGATCGCTCTTATTCCTACTTGAATTGGCTCTTTTATTGATGGTCTAGTTAATGGATTTGGTGGCGCTTGTTCTGTCTTTACTTTGCGTAAGCCTCTAGGTAAAGGTGAGTAATCAAGCGGCTGCCCAAGTGCATCTATCGTACTACCAATTAAGCCTCGACCTACTTCAATCATTAAGGGTTGACCTGTTGCTTCTACTAAACAACCGGGACCTATTTCAGTCACTTCAGTGTAGGGCATAAGCATGACTCTTTCGTTATTAAAGCCCACAACCTCAGCAAGAATTAACTCATTTCGATTCGTCTCTGGATGAATGAGACATACTTCACCGATATTTGCTACCGGACCTAACGACTCAATAAGTAATCCAACAATGCGTTGCACCTTACCATATCGTTTATATGTATCAGCAGCTTCGATTGTTTCGATTAGTTCCGTAATATCCATAAAGCTATCTCTCCAATATTTTCTCTTCTAAGGTTCGCTTTAACTGTTTTAATTGTGTATCGACACTTACATCAATTTGGCCATATAAATGTTTGATAACACAACTATATTCATCTAATGTTTTATCACTGTAGACAGATATGATGTCTTCATCCCGAACCATCTGCTGTAATTCTTCTTTTTGATTTAAAATAAAATCATATTGCGAGGGATGAACAAATATTTCTACATTAGAGGAATCTTTCAACTCTAAAATCGCTTGCTCTACCATTCGCTGAAATTGTGCTGGATTTTCATCCATTTTACTTATGGTTATTTTTTCGGCAACTGCGATCGCTAGATTTACAATGGCTTGTTCATGTTTACTAATTGTTTTGTCGTAATCTTCCTTAGCTAAGCTAACGATATGGTTCGCCTCATGTAAATGCTCCTCATATTGCTGAAACACTTTTTCGTATGCTTCGTCATAACCGACTTTGTAGCCTACTTCTTGTGCTTCTTTTCTTTCCATTTCTTTTTCTTGTTCCCAAGCTTCCTTTTCATTTTCAATGGCCAACTGTATATCTTCAAGTAGCTTTTCTTTTTGGGAGGTTAAACTTTCTATTTCTTGCCTTAATTGGTCTATCTTTATTTGTAAGCTTGTCTCATTACCTTCGATGTATGATTGCGGTTCTGCTTTTTGTTCAATTATTTCATTGATTTTTTTAATTGATATTACTTTTTTATTTTCTGACGATAAATTAGACAATAATATCGTCACCTCCACCTCTGGCAATAACGATTTCACCTATTTCGTCTAAACGTCGAATGGTAGCAACTATTCGCGATTGAGCTTCTTCAACGTCTTTTAAACGAACAGGGCCCATAAATTCCATCTCTTCTTTAAATGTCTCAGCCATTCGTTGCGACATGTTAGTAAAGAGGAGTTCCTTTACTTCATCACTAGCAACTCGTAATGACAACATTAAATCCTCATTATCTACTTCACGAATGACTCGCTGGATAGCACGATTATCAAGTATGACAATGTCATCGAAAATAAACATCCGCTTTTTAATTTCTTCTGAGAGTTCTGGATCCTGAATCTCTAAGGTTTCTAAAATAGTTCGTTCTGTACTTCTATCAACCTGGTTAAGCACTTCGACGACTGCTTGTACTCCGCCTGTTTGTGTATAATCATCGACTAAGGAACTAGAAATCTTCTGTTCCAGAATTCGTTCAATATCCGAAACTATATCTGGTGGTGTCGAATCCATCATGGCAATTCTTTTTGCAATATCTGCTTGCACATCTTCTTCTAGTTCTGATAATACTTGTCCCGCTTGTTCGGGGTCCAAATAAGATAGTACAAGTGCAACAGTTTGTGGATGCTCATTTTGAATGAAGTTTAAAATTTGATTCGGATCGGCCTTACGCGCAAAATCGAATGGTCTTACTTGAAGAGAAGAGGTGAGCCGATTAATAATATCGACTGCCTCTTCTTCTCCAAAAGCTTTTTCTAAAACCATTTTCGCATAGCCAACCCCACCCTGAGTAATATACTCTTGGGCTACAGCAATTTGATGAAATTGCTCTATAATTTGCTCCTTGATATCTGTATCTACTTTCTGAATCGATGAAATTTCTAAACTTAATTGTTCAACTTCTTCATCGCTTAAATTTTTCATTACTTCAGCTGATACATCTGGGCCTAAAGAGATTAATAATATAGCTGCTTTTTGAACGCCGGTTAACGGCCTTGCTTGTCTAGCGATTATTGTCTCCCCCTAATCATCTGAAATCCAACTTCTTAGTAATTTAGCAAAATCATCTGGGTTTTCTCCAGCCATTTTTTCCAATTGTTCACGTTGTATATCAGACTCTGATTTCGGTTGTGTTACTAAGTCTGGTATATCTTCTTCTATCAAGCTATTGGTAACTAAAGGCGTATCTGCTTCTACTCCTATATTTTCATTTTTTCTTCTTAACAATAAGATAATAAGTAGAATGATAATGGCTAATAAAATTCCGCCAACTATATATGCCCAAATCGGGATAGAACGTGTTGTCGTCAATTGATCGAAACGTTGATCTTGTTGACTAAACTCTTGGAAAACGATAGATATTTTCTCATCTGTTTCAATTTCACCGTACTCTTTATCAATCGATGTTGTAATAACTGAATCTAAAATAGAGGCTACCCCATCTTCAACAGCATTTTGCTCCTGTGCTGATAATAACTGAAGTTCTTCATCTTCCATACCTACCACACTGTCAATAACAACTTGAACTCCTAAATCTCTAACTTTAAAAGGAGCTTCGACAATTTCGCGATTAATCCGATTCATCTCATAATTAATCGTGTCTTTTACAAGTTCATAATCTCCGTCTTCTTGTCCTTGGGCAGCTGGATAATTAGGAATATCTTCATCACCCGTGCCGACGACACCTGCTTCAAAATCTGTACCTTCGAATGTTTCCCTTATTGTCTCGATGCTAACAGGAAGACCTTCCATATTATCGACATCGACAGGTTCGACGAGTTCTTCGTTTCTATTTTCTTTTGTAAAATCAATATCTGCTGTAACTGAAACGACAACCCGATCTAAACCTACCATCGCGCCTAGCATTTGTTGCAGTCGCTTTTGAATGTCACGTTCTGTTTCGCGTTTAACATTTTGGTGATAGCTATAATCATCTTCTTGTTCACTACTTGCCATGTCAAAGTACTCAAGATATTGATTCCGTATCACTATATTTTCAGGCGGTAAGTTGGGTACAGCTTTTGATACTAAATGATAAAGAGATTCAATTTGATTTCCTTTAAATTCGTGACCGAACTTTGTATGCAAAACAATTGCCGCACTCGCTTCATCATCAAAATCACTTACAAATACAGACTCTTGTGGCAGCGTAATCATAACTTCAGCATCTTCTACGCCTTCGACACTTTTAATTAAGTTAGCCAATTCAGTATTCATTGCATCGAGTTTCATCATATTAAATTCATTGTCAGTAACACCCCAAGAGGCATTTTCACTGAAAAAAGAATAATCGATATGTCCACTGGATGGTATCTTCTTACCTGCTAATTCAACGAGAAGTCGCTCGCTATCCTCTTTGGGAACTTTTATTGAAGTTCCTCCATCCGTAATTTCATAAGCTACATTTTCAGCGTCCAATTCTTCTTTAATCTGCCCGACTTCATCAGGGGACATATTGGTATAAAGAGGAACATAGGTTTTTTTCGTCGTAGCAATAGTAATAGCAATAATAGCAATAAGCAATATAGTTAGTATAGTGAAAAATAAAACCTTATTTCTACGCGAGCTTTCACTCCATAAACGCTTCATCTGTTCATTTATCTTTTTCAACTGTTCATTCATATAATCCCACCGGGCTCCAATTATAATAACTTATAAATAATAAAACTTTCTCATTCTCAAACCATTAAATTTGCATCCGCATTACTTCATTATATGTATCGATTACTTTTTGCTGTATTTGGACTGCCGTTTCAATGGTAATTGTCGCTTTTTGTGTTGCCAGCATCAAATTATGTAAATCATCTGTTTTACCTTCTGTGAACAAAGCTTGTTCATGATTTGCAGCATGTTCTACTTGGCTCACTTTCTCTAAAGCATCTTTAAAAACAGACTTGAAATTTTTGTCTGTTACATCTTTGTTTTGTGCTGACGATTGCGCACGTTCAGCTTGTAAGGCTGATAAATTACTTACATTTACTTTATCAAACATATTATCGTGCACCTCCACTCAAGATTTATTTTCCAATCTCTAAAGCCTTTAACAACATATCTTTCGTAGCATTTAAGGCTGTTACATTTGCTTCATAGGATCTTGTAGCACTCATCATATCTACCATTTCTTTCAAAGGATCGACATTGGGATAAGCAACATATCCTGCTTCATTTGCATCTGGATGTGATGGTTCATATATGAGTTTAAATGGTTCCTGGTCTTGGACAATTTGTGTTACTTTCACACCTTCTGTCGGTTGTTTTCTGCCAGCTTGAGCCTTATGGAGAAAATGCTTAAATTTTTGATTATTCGGCTGCATGGTAAGCATTTTACGCTGATAAGGTTGAAATTCGCCATTTTCATCGATAGTCGCTCGCGTCGTTTGTGCGTTTGCCATATTAGATGCTGCTACATCCATACGCAATCGTTGGGAAGTTAATCCACTTGCACTAATATTAAAAGCATGAAAAACAGACATGATTAACGACCTCCTCTAATAACTGTTTGGAGTTGATGAAACTTACTATTAACATTATCGACGACACCTTGATAATAAATTTGGTTTTTGGCTAGGTTGGCCATCTCTTTATCCATATCTACATTGTTTCCGTTATGGTTAAATGTTGTATCATGATTTTGGATGACATGGTAAGGTTGGTTGATAGTTGAGAATTCATAGTGTTTGTGGTGTGTTCGTTTAGCTGCGATTTGATTTTCCATTGCCTTATTTAAATGAGATTTAAATAAGACGTCTTTTGATTTATAAAATGGTGTGTCTGCATTTGCGATATTATTTGTTATCGTTTGATTACGTTTTGAAGCAAAGTCTAAAGCGCCTTCTAGCCCCATAAACGATTTGTCGAATAATCTCATTTTATTCACCTTCCGTAAGGTCTAATCGACTAATATAGGTAATAATTATAGAACTTTATTCACCTAAACATCATTTTAGGAGAATTTACCCGTAAAGTCTACTTTTAACCTATTTTTCTTTATAGATGAACATAATTACCTATATAATCTGCACTTATTCTATTATACATAATAATCATTAGTAAAATAAGCCCTTTTTATGAAATGTTTTGTGAAACTTTTGTTAAATAAGTCGCCTCTTGTTACAGGAACATAACAAATAATGACTAAATACAAGATTTTTCGCCAGGCAAAAAAATAAAGATGCAGCCAAAAGCTTTTAGCTGCATCTTTATTAGGGCTACTTTATACCTTATTGCTGCCTAATTTTTTCCAACTCGACTAGGAACTTTTCATTAAGTACCTTAATATATGTACCTTTCATTCCTAGTGAGCGTGATTCGATTACGCCGGCACTTTCTAGTTTGCGAAGCGCATTAACAATAACTGAACGTGTGATTCCGACGCGGTCGGCTACTTTACTTGCTACAAGCAAGCCTTCTATTCCGTCTAATTCTTCAAATATATGTTCAATTGCTTCTAATTCACTGAATGATAAGGAACTAATCGCCATTTGCACTACCGCTTTACTACGTGCTTCCATCTCAATTTCTTCTGCTTTACCTTGCAATATTTCCATACAAACGACCGTTGCACTGTATTCAGCCAATACTAGATCATCATCTGTAAACTCATCTTCTAATCTTCCGATAATCAGCGTGCCGTGACGACCTGCTCCTCCAATAATAGGAACAATAGTCGTTAAACCATTTTTAAATAGTTCACGGTTTTCTGACGGATAAACACTGTATACACTGTCGACGTCTATATTAGCAGTCGTTTGAAATATATTAAATAATGCTGCAGTGTATTCTTCTGGGAATTGACGATCTTCTAGGATACTTTTCATTCTTTCGTTTTCAATTTCTTGTGAGACTGCTCCACCTAATACTTTTCCTCTTCTACTTAAAATAAATACATTACCATTAATAACTTCAGAAAGTGTTTTTGCCATTTCATTAAAATTTACTGGTTGACCTGCTGTCTTTTGTAAAAGAGCATTTACTCTTCTTACGCGATCTAATAAGCTCATTTTGTTACCTCCATAATTAAGTTAAGTTTATAAAATAAATTGACTTAAGTTTTTATCTTCGACTATATTAGCTAGTTTCTCATCTACATACTGTGTCGTTATTTCAATCTCTGTTAAGGTGATTTCCGGTGCTTCGAAGGATAGATCTTCTAATAGCTTTTCTAAAATAGTGTGCAAGCGTCGTGCACCAATATTATCTGAATCTCGATTTACTTGGTAAGCAATTTCTGCAATTCGCTCTACAGCATCATCTGTAAACACAAGTTCGATATCTTCTGTTTGTAAAAGTGCTTTATACTGTTTGAGTAAAGCATTCGAAGGTTCCGTTAAAATTTGGACAAAATCTTCTACCGTTAATTTATCAAATTCGACACGCACTGGAAATCGCCCTTGCAATTCGGGTATTAAGTCGGATGGTTTAGCCATATGGAAGGCTCCCGCTCCGATGAAAAGCATATGGTCAGTTTTAACCGGACCATACTTCGTTGTTACTGTTGACCCTTCAACAATTGGTAATATATCCCTTTGGACACCTTCACGGGAAACATTCGGTCCCCCACCATGTTGATCTGAACCAGCAACTTTATCAATTTCATCAATAAAAACAATACCTGCTTGTTCTGCACGTTCGATTGCTTCTTGTTGTGCCTCTTCTATATCGATTAACTTGTGTGCTGCTTGTTGCGCTAGAATCGTTCGCGCTTCTTTTACAGGTAATTTACGTTTTCTTTTTTTACTAGGCATCATGGAGCCAAATGCGTCTTGCATGTTCATGCCCATTTGTTCCATACCTGAGCCTTGTAATAAATCGAACATTGAAGTAGCTTGTTCTTCGATTTCAATTTCAACAATTTTATCTTCTAATTCACCTAAAGCTAATAAATTTTTTATTTTATTTCTTTGCTCGCGCACACTACTAGCTTGTGCATCATCTTCATTTATATCATTATCTTGTTCGTTCATATTAAAAAACATTTCTAGTGGATTTTTCATTTGCGGTTCTTTTTTCATGCCTGGAACGAGCAAGCGCACTAATTTACGATTCGCTTCATCCATGGCTTTTTCTTTTACTGCTTCCATTTTTTCGCTTTTGACAATTCGCAAGGCCACTTCCACTAAGTCACGAATCATCGCATCGACATCCCGGCCGACATAACCAACTTCTGTAAACTTAGTCGCCTCAACCTTGATGAAAGGTGCATCGACTAACTTCGCGAGTCGTCTTGCTACTTCTGTTTTACCGACTCCTGTTGGCCCAATCATTAATATGTTTTTGGGAATCACTTCATCTTTGAGCGATTCATCTAATTGCATCCGACGATAGCGATTACGTAAGGCAACAGCGACTGATTTTTTCGCTTCTTGCTGACCGATTATATAACGGTCTAACTTTTCTACAATCTGTTTAGGGGTTAAATTTTCCTTCATTCCCTTAAACACTCCATTCCTCTTCGATTATTCAAGCTCTTCAGTAATAATTTGATCATTTGTATAAACACAAATTTCACTTGCTGTCTTTAATGCCGCTTCACTTATTTCACTTGCCGTTAAATTGGCTGCATGTTTAGCGAGAGCTCTTCCTGCACTTAGTGCATAGTTTCCACCTGAACCAATCGCCAGCATCCCATCATCCGGTTCTATTACTTCTCCAGTACCCGAAATTAATAAAATTGAATCACGATTCATAACAATGAGCATTGCTTCTAATTGACGTAATACCTTGTCACTTCTCCATTTTTTAGCTAATTCAACTGCTGCGCGCATAAGGTTACCATCATACTTTTCAAGTTGATTCTCAAATTTTTCAAACAGAGTAAAAGCATCCGCTACTGAACCTGCAAAACCTGCAATTACTTTGCCATTATATAATTTGCGTACTTTTCTAGCTTTGTGTTTCATTACGACTGCTTCACCGAGCGTTACTTGCCCGTCACCGCTCATAGCGCACTTACCTCCATGTTGGATGGCAAATATAGTTGTCGCATGGAACTTAGTCGTCATATCGAACCGCTCCTTACATTATTATTTATCTTCTTTTGCTCGTGGATGACTATTCATATAGACACGACGCAATCTATCTTTTGTCACGTGGGTATAAATTTGTGTTGTTGATAAATTTTCATGCCCTAACAATTCCTGTACAGAACGTAAATCAGCACCTTCATTCAGCATGTGGGTTGCAAATGTGTGGCGGAATTTATGTGGATGTATATTAACTGTTAATGATGTTTGTTTAATCATTTGCTCTAAAACATAACGGATACCTCTCGTTGTAAGTGGACTACCACGAGCATTTAAAAATACAGCTTGTAAAGCTTCATCGTGCTTTGGCAATAACTCTTTTCTACCTTCATTAATATATGTCGATAAAGCTTCTTCCGCAAATTGTCCAAAGGGAACATAACGCTCCTTATTCCCTTTCCCTATAACTTTTATCATATTAAAATTAAAGTCAAGTTGATCCAACGTTAAAGATTGGCATTCACTCACTCGAATACCAGTTGCATAGAGTAATTCGAGCAATGCTTGATTACGTTGTCCTAAGGGTGTCGTTACATCATTGACTTGAAACAATTCTGACAATTCTTCCTCATAAAAAAAGTCCGGAATTAACTTATCTTGCTTCGGTAAAGGTATTCGGACAAAGGGATTCGTTTCGACGAGCGATTCTCGCTCTAAAAATTTATAAAAAGTTCGTAAACTAGACAAAGTACGGGAAACCGTTTTTCGACTTAATTTACGATTGTATAAAGTCGTTAAAAAAACTCGCACATTGTAATAAGTGACCTTTGAAAAACTATCTAGATCAATCGATTGTAAAAACTCAGCGAATGTAGCAATATCTTTTTTATAAAATGTCATCGTATAATCAGATGCATTCTTTTCAACATACAAATAAGTAATGAATCGTTCGATGTAATCACTGTTTAGCGACACGTTCTCACTCCAAATTAATAAAATTTGAACAAGTAAATCATATCATAAATATAGGTCGTGAGCAATTACTTCACAGAATATTGTTAACTTTCTGAATTGATTCACTTTTTAACACAATTTACAGAAAGCTTGTCATTTCGTTATCTATACCAAACAAGATTTTACTAATTAAAAAATAAAATGTCAAAATTTAAGTTTAGCCTTATTGACATTCCTCCCTTTAATCTAAATTGATATGACAATAAATCATGACGACTTATGTGAGAATAGTGTATAATATAAAAGGATTTACGAAATCTGTATATGAGTTTGTTTTGAAGAGTAGGTGACAGAGTTGCCATGCTTTATAAGCAATAAAGGCAGCTTATCTTCTAAATAAAGAAGTTGTCTACTATATACATTTATTCGGGAGCTGCTCTAGTAAATAGCTTTTTACATAGAGTAAATTTTCAAATATACCTTTAGGAGAGAATTTATTATGAACAGAAAAAACATTTTTTCACTTTTACTTATTAGTTTATTAGCTATATTCATCATCGGATGTAACACGAATGATTCGCTAGATAGCGACAAGGAAAATGATGCGGAAGAAACTAGTGAAAATACCGAAAGTAATTTTCCACTAGAAGTAACAGACAATACTGGAAATAAAATCACAATCGAAGAAGAACCTACAGAAATTATTTCTGTTATGCCAAGTAATACAGAAATTTTATTCGAACTAGGTTTAGGTGATAAAGTTATTGCAGTTACCGAAAATGATGCTTATCCAGAAGAAGTCTTAGATTTGGATACGGTTGGTGATTTTGAAATTAATGTCGAAAAAATTATTAGCTTAGACCCTGACCTAGTTTTAGCTCACGAATCAAGTGTAGCAAGTTCATTCGATGCATATGAGCAAATTCAAGATGCAGGCATAAACGTTTATTTTGTTTTAGATGCAACTTCTATTGAAGAAACTTATGATTCAATTACTGAGATAGGACAAATCACAGGAGCTAATCAAGCTGCTGAAGAAGTTATAGCTGATATGAAAGCTGGATTTGCTGAAATCGAAGCTATCGTAAATAATATCGAGGAAGATGAGAAGAAGACCGTTCTATTTGAAATTTCACCTGAACCAGAAATTTTCACAGGTGGAAAGGGAACTTTTTTCAATGAATTAATCGAAGTAATTGGTGCCGAAAACGTTGCTGGTGATTTAGATGGTTGGCCACAAATTGACCCTGAATCGATTATCGATTTAAATCCAGATGTTATTTTAACCGTTTACGGAGAGTATGTTGAAGATGCAACAGAACAAGTATTAAATCGTGATGGCTTTAGTGAAGTGACTGCTGTAAAAGAAAAAGCTGTCTATGATGTAGATGAAGATATGGTTAGCCGACCTGGACCACGTCTTGTCGATGGGGCAAGAGAAATGGGACAAGCTGTCTATCCAGAACATTTTAAGAATTAAATATATATGAAAAGTTCCCTCTTCCTAATTTGGGAGAGGGGTTTTTCATGACA
>Ga0079226_10000797_pt1 | contig 23165 bp, 19 predicted proteins | sample Poulit2014_FD_76345 | JGI IMG/M metagenome (GOLD analysis project Ga0079226, IMG submission 76345) | Agricultural soil microbial communities from Georgia to study Nitrogen management - Poultry litter 2014 | ecosystem: Environmental > Terrestrial > Soil > Agricultural land | place: USA: Georgia...
ATATATAATTGATAGGAAGCTACATAGTATTGAGCTCCATAAGTAGGATGATGTTCAACCAGACCATAAAATGTGTAGGGGGTAGCCTCATGTAAATTTGCAAAGTAACCCTTAGCTACAACTTCGTCTTCATCATATTCTTCATTCGTTTCATTTACTTTAAATTTAGCAATCGTAAAATGCTCCTGTTCATTTTGGTAAATAACAAACATGAGCTCCCCAATGAAATAACTTTCCTCAGCTAGATTTCCTTCTCTGTCCATCTAAATACCTCATTCGTTTAATTCTTTTAATCGTATCTCAATACTTTCCTTTCCGTCTTGTGCAAGCCTGTGGTCTGGGCGAAGCTCTAAGACACGGTCAAAATAGTTTTCGCTTGTTTCATACTTCTGGTCCATATAATAAATAACCCCGATATTATATAAAGCGTCTACATGGTTTTGATCATGATCAAGGACTTTAAGAAAAGCGTCTTCCGCTTCTTTGATATAGTCGCTTTTTGCTAAGGTTAATCCATATTGAAATTGTTTTTCAATATCCTTAGAATCTAACTCTATTGCCCGTAGCAAATAGGGTATAGAAAGTAAATATAATGCTTGCTTATTCAGGGTCAGACCTAACATATAATAAACATCACTGTCATTTAAACCCATGTTAATAGCTTGTTCATATTGTTTTTGTGCATCGGAATATAAGGCTTGCTCAAAAAGGTTATTACCTAAGGTATAATAAGCCATTACAGCTTCATCATCTAGCTGTATCGCCCTTTTCAGTAGTTTTTCCGCGTCTTCATGTTGGCCAATTTGTATAAATAAATTACTTAAATTAATATAGCCTAGAGGATCTTTTGGGAACTCATCGATATACTCTGTAAAAAGTTTGACTGCTTCTTCATAATTTTGCTCTCTCATATATTCAATGGCTTGTTCATTTTTATTCATGCCTGTAATCCCCTTTACTACTTATCCTACATAGGTTAAAAATTCATTTTGTTTTATAATTTGGTCTATGGTGCCTCCACCAAGACAGACATCGTCCTTATAGAAGACAACTGCTTGACCTGGAGTAATAGCTCTTAAGGCTTCTTTGAAATCAACTTTTACTTGTCCATCCTCTAGTATATTTACTTGTACTTCATTATCTCCTTGTCTATATCTAAATTTAGCTGTACAGGAGAATTCATTTTCAATAAGATCTTCATGTATCCAATTTACATTTGTCGCCATGATTCCATCAGAATATAAACTGTCATGATTTGCTCCCTGCTCAACAAATAAAATATTATCATTGATATTTTTCCCTACAACAAACCAGGGTCCACCTGGTCCACCGATTCCAAGGCCTTGCCTTTGGCCGATTGTATAATACATTAACCCATCATGTTTTCCGACTACTTTACCTTCTAAGGTTTGCATCTCTCCTGGCTGTGCAGGTAAATATTCGCTGATAAAGTCTTTGAAATCACGATTACCAATAAAGCAAATTCCGGTACTGTCTTTTTTAAATGCTGTTGCTAGGTCATGCTTCTCAGCAATCTCTCGAACTTCTGATTTATCCATAGATCCTAAAGGAAATAGAACTTTAGCTAAAACATCCTCAGACAATTGATTTAAGAAATAGGATTGGTCTTTATTTCGATCCTTTCCACGTAGTAAATAATGTCTCCCTTCACTCTCTTCAATTTGCGCATAGTGTCCTGTTGCAACATAATCTGCACCTAGAGACAGAGCATGATCTAAAAATGCCTTGAACTTAATTTCCTTATTACACATTACATCAGGGTTTGGCGTTCTTCCTGACTTATATTCCTCGAGGAAGTATGTGAATACAGAATTCCAATACTTTTCCTCAAAGTTTACGGCATAATATGGAATACCAATCTGATTACAAACTCGGATTACATCTTCATAGTCTTCTGTAGCTGTACACACTCCAAACTCATCCGTATCATCCCAGTTTTTCATGAAAATTCCAATGACGTCATATCCTTGTTCCTTTAATAATAATGCTGTGACTGAAGAGTCTACTCCGCCACTCATTCCTACAACTATACGTGTATTTTTATTATCCTTCACGTTTTCACCGCCTTTAATTTCTTAATCGTTTTACAATTTTAATTATTCTTTCTGCAGATTCTATCATCATGTCTGTTGTTTGACCATAACCAAAGCTAAAACGAATTGAATTTGTTGGCCTTTGATCATCTGTACCATACATAGAAACAAGTACATGGGATGGTTCCACAGACCCGGCTGTACATGCACTACCACTCGATGCAGCTACCCCTTCTAAGTCTAAATTGGTAAGCATTTGTTCTACCTCAATATCAGGAAAACTAATATTTACTATAGTTGGGACTGTTTGAGCGACAGCTCCGTTTATATTAAAGTCAATCTCTTCCTTCTTTAGCTTATTTAAAAAGCTTTCTTTCAGTAGACTATACTCTCTATTTCTTTCTTCCTTGTATTCCACTGCTAATTCGACAGCCTTTTCTAGACCGATAATTTGTGTGACACTTTCTGTACCTGGTCTTCTCCTTTTTTCTTGTTCCCCGCCAAATAGTAATGGATTGATCATGATTTCTTCTTTAACATATAAAAATCCACTACCTTTAGGTCCATTTATTTTATGTCCTGAAGCACTAAGTAAATCAATATGCATATTTTTCACGTCAATAGGTAACAAGCCTAGCGCTTGAACGGCATCAGTGTGAAAAATAATTTCGCTTTCCTTTAACAACTCACCTATTGCTTCAATAGGTTGGATAACTCCTGTTTCATTATTCACATACATAATTGATACTAAAATTGTTTCCTTAGTTAAAGTATTTTTTAATTGCTCAAGGTCTACTAATCCTTGGTCATTGACATTTAAATAAGTGACTTCAAATCCGAGGGTTTCTAGATGATTTGCAGCATGTAAAACTGCATGATGTTCTTGTTTTGTAGTAATAATATGATTACCTTTATGACGATTAGCTAATGCAGTCCCTATAATTGCTAAATTATCTGCTTCTGTTCCTCCGCTTGTAAAAATGATTTCTCTTTCATCTCCATGGATATACTTTGCGACATTTCTTCTTGCATCATCAATATGCTTTCTAGCTTCCCTACCAAAGGAATGGATGCTAGAAGGATTCCCAAATAAAGTCCGGTATGAATCGGACATGACTGATATCACTTCTTCATGAACTGGACTTGTTGCAGCATAATCCATATATATTGGTTTCATTATAATTAACTCCTTTAAATATAAAACATATATTGGTCTGTTGTTTGTTCTTTTTCCATTTCAAGTAAAGCCTTTAGACTTGTTGTGTCTAGAATATCTTTTACAGCTCGACTAAGTTTATTCCAAAGTAGCTTTTGAGCTAATTCTTCTTTTTTCATTTCTTCAAGGAACATAATGGGACCTTCTAAAGCTAAAATAACTTCACCAATAAATATATCTTGGGGATCTTTTGCTAACAAATAACCACCGCCAGCTCCTCTTACGCTTTTAATAAGACCATTATTTCGCAAACTAGTAGCTAATTGTTCTAAATAACGCAGAGACAAATCATGTTTCTGAGCAATTTCCTTTAAAGGAATATGTCTTGCTCCGTAACATCTGGTTAACTCTATCATAATCGTTAAGCCATAACGACCTTTTGTTGTAATTTTCATTAAGCACCTCTTACATCTTACAATGTTTCCACTAAATTTCATTGTATATGATTATAACATGACTAAGCTACTTCTTGCATTTTATGGCTATGAATAATACGCTTAAAGATACTATAATTATACAAAGGAAGAATTTTAATGAAAAATGAACCATTAGCTTATCGTATGAGACCTAATCATATTTCTGAAATAATTGGACAAAAACATTTAGTTTCAGAAGGTAAAATACTAAATCGTATGGTAACAGCAAATAAAATATCTTCAATGATTTTGTTTGGCCCTCCAGGGACCGGTAAGACATCCATGGCTAATGCTCTGGCCAAAACTTTAGATTTACAAGTTCGAATGTTAAATGCGGTAACAGATCGTAAAAAAGAATTAGAAATCGTTGTAGAAGAAGCCAAAATGATGGGTAACATTGTTTTAATTCTTGATGAGGTTCATAGACTTGATAAACCAAGACAGGACTTCTTACTCCCTCATTTAGAAAATAATCTTATTACTTTAATTGGATGTACTACAAGTAATCCATATCATGCTATCAACCCTGCTTTTAGAAGTAGATGTCATTTATTTGAACTCTACACATTAAAAGAAGAGGATATAAAAGCAGCAATAAATAGAGCCATATTAGATAAAGAAAATGGATTAGGTAATCGTGATGTAGATATTTCACAGGAGGCTTTAGATCATTTCGCACTTACTGCCAATGGCGATTTACGCTCAGCCTTAAATGGTCTTGAATTGGCTGTAGCCTCTACTCCTCCAAAGGATAATAATCAAATTGAAATCACCCTTGAAATTGCGGAAGAATGTATGCAAAGAAAAAGCTTTTCCCATGACAAGGGTGGTGATGCTCACTACGATGTACTCTCTGCTTTTCAAAAGTCGATTCGTGGAAGTGATGTAGATGCATCACTTCATTATTTGGGGCGATTAATTGAAGCGGGAGACCTTGATAGCATTGCAAGACGACTTATTGTTATTGCCTATGAAGATATAGGGCTAGCTAATCCCCAAGCCGGACCACGGTCCATTGCAGCTGTAGAAGCGGCAGAAAGATTAGGATTTCCTGAGGGAAGAATCCCCTTATCCGTAGCGGTTGTCGAACTCGCCTTGTCACCTAAATCAAATTCTGCCTACAAAGCTTTAGATTCAGCACTGTCAGATATCAGACAAGGACGAAGCGGTGAAATACCAGCCCATATACGGGATGCCCATTACCATGGGGCAAAAGAAATTGGCAGAGGTGTGGATTATAAATATCCTCATAACCATACAGGTGCTTGGGTTGACCAACAATATTTACCAGACCCCATTAAAGACCGCAAGTATTATAAGCCCTTATCAACAGGTAAATTTGAACAAGCCCTGAAACAAGTATTCAATCAAATTAACAAAAAGAAAAAATGAGGTATAAATCCCCTAGAATAAGTCCATAATAGACCCATAGAAACAAATTAATAAAATTTTACTTTATAAGATATGTAGAATTTTATTTGATTGATGTTTATAAATACTTATTCTAGAGGAGTTGATATTTTTGGCTAAAATAAGACAAGATGCTTGGTCCTACGAAGACGATTTACTATTAGCGGAAACGGTTCTTAGACATGTGAGAGAGGGAAGTACCCAACTAAAAGCTTTTGAAGAAGTAGGCGATCAATTAAATCGTACATCTGCAGCCTGTGGCTTTAGATGGAATGCAGAGGTTCGGAGCAACTACATTGAAGCCATGGAACTAGCTAAGCGTCAAAGGAAAGAGCGCAAAAGAGCATTAGCTAAAGAAACAAAGAAAACACCAAATTTTGGAATGAATTCTTCAAGATCATCTACACTTTCATTAAACCAAGTAGTTGAATTCTTGAAACAATTAGATGAAGATTACACTTCATCTAATCAATCAAAAACAACTATAGAGCGCTTGAAAAGAGAGAATGATTCTTTACAAAATGAAGTTAATCAATTAAAAATGAAGTTAAAAACTACGGAAAAACATTTATATACAATGAAGGAAGACTATGAAACCTTTATACAGATTATGGATAGAGCTAGGAAGATGACAGTTTTTAAAGATGATTCACCCGGAGAGTCACCCAAGTTTTCCATGGATAAAAACGGAAATCTACAAAAAATTATTCAAAGCTTAAATTAATAAAAACCTGTTCAACATATGTTGAACAGGTTTTCTTATGTACAATCCCGATCGTGCCGTCCTTTGATCCAGTTTTGATCCCGCTCTAGGCAGGTGGGTGCCCTGTTCTACATTTTTTACGTCCCCGTCTTATCCGTAGGCGTGTAATCCACGCAGAAACGCCAGGCTCCCGTTCGTATAGCTGTTCGGTCAAAACGATTTGTTAAGAACGAACACATCAGGATTGTTTATCATCTTAACTAGATACTATCATATAGCGATCATTTTTTCAATTGGTACCTTCTTACAAATTCCTCAACTAGATAAATGATGTAAACTTAAACATTCTTCTTTTTAGCTTCAATCTTCATCGATAGTTCACTTAACTGCTTCTCTTCTACTTCACTCGGAGCATCAGTTAATACATCCGAAGCAGAAGCTGTTTTCGGGAATAAAATGGTATCTCTTAGATTGCTTTGTCCTGCTAAGAGCATAACAATTCGGTCTAAACCAAAAGCAATTCCGCCATGGGGAGGAGCTCCAAACTCTAAAGCTTCTAACAAGAATCCAAATTGCTCTTCCGCCTCCTCTTTAGAGAAACCTAACTTACTTAAAATCATTTCCTGAAGTTCTCTTTCGTAAATTCGAAGAGATCCTCCTCCTAACTCATAGCCGTTCAAGACTAAATCATAAGCATGAGCCATAACTTTTTCCGGTTGTTCATCAATATATTGAATATGATCTTTCACTGGGTGTGTAAATGGATGGTGCATAGAAACATGTCTTTCTAATTCTTCATCATATTCAAAGAGTGGCCAATCTGTTACCCATAAGAAGTTATACGCAGATTCATCAATTAAGTTTAATTCCTTACCTAACTTCAACCGTAAAGCACCTAAACTATCATAGACCACCTTATTCTTATCTGCTACAAACAATAATAAATCCCCATCAGTAGCATTAGCTTCTTCCATAATTGCTTTTTGCTCTGATTCACTGATGAATTTAGCGATAGGTCCTGAGAAGACACCTTCTGCTATTTTCACCCAAGCTAATCCCTTCGCTCCATATATCTCTACAAATTTGGTTAGATCATCAATATTTCGCCGCGAATACTGTTCAGCAGCACCTTTTACATTTAATAGCGCTACACTTCCCCCAGATTCAATTGTCCCACTAAAGACTTTAAAGGAACACTCCTTTACAATCTCATTAATATGAATTAACTCCATACCGAAACGTGTATCTGGTTTATCTGAGCCAAATCGCTCCATTGCATCCTGATAGGTCATTCGAAGGAAGGGACTCTTTACCTCGACATTCTTAACGTCCTTCAGCAAGGAAACCATTAATCCTTCAGTTAGGTCCATAATATCGTCAACAGACATAAAGGATGTTTCAATATCTATTTGCGTAAATTCCGGTTGCCTGTCTGCACGTAAATCTTCGTCTCTAAAACATCTAGCAATTTGATAGTACTTCTCAAAGCCTGACATCATAATCATTTGCTTAAATAGTTGCGGTGATTGTGGCAGGGCATAAAATTTACCTTCATGAACCCTGCTTGGAACTAAGTAGTCTCTAGCTCCTTCGGGTGTACTCTTCGTTAAAATAGGTGTCTCCATCTCTAAAAAGTCATTGTCATTTAAATAATTACGAACAGATTGAGTAATTTTATGACGTAATTTAAAGGTGTTTTGGAATGAACTTCTCCTTAAGTCCATGTATCGATACTTAAGACGCAAATCCTCTGAAACATCTGTTTCTTCTTCAATGACAAAGGGAGGTGTTTTGGATTTATTTACAATTTTTATGCTTGTTCCTAAAACCTCAATTTTACCAGTTAGCATCATTTCATTAATATTTGCATCAGAACGTTTGATTACCTCACCAGAAACTTCAATGACATACTCACTCCTTACACGATCTGCTATGTCTAAAGCTTCCTTAGAATGGTCTGGATTAAAGACAACCTGGATAATTCCTGATTTATCACGTAAATCAATAAATATTAAACCTCCAAGGTCACGTCTTCTTTGCACCCAACCTTTCAATAATACCTTTGTACCTACTTTTGTTTCATCAATTGTTGTTGCTAAAACTCGTTTTGTCATTTAAATCCTCCTATCTTTTCTGCTCTAAATACCGGGTAATGTTATTTAATTCTACTTCTTCTTGTTCACCAGATTTCATATCTCTAATATTAACCACTTGATTCTTTAGTTCTTCATCTCCTAAGACAATTGAATATTTTGCATTCATTCGGTTTGCAGCTCTGAATTGAGCACGCATTTGTCGATTTAAGTAATCCTGATCAACCTTAAATCCAGCTCTTCTTAAGTCATAAACGATTTTAACTGCCTCGTCACTAGCCTCTTCACCTAAGGTAACAACATAACAATCTAAATGGTCCTCAATTGGAAGTTCTTCCCCAGTTATCTCTAGTGCCATAAGTAGACGCTCGATTCCTAATCCAAATCCAACACCAGGAGATTTGGGGCCACCTAATTGTTCCGTTAAACCGTCGTACCTTCCCCCGCCTAGTAGGGTTGTAGCGGCACCAAAGCCTTCCTTATCTAACATAATCTCAAAGGCTGTATGATTATAATAATCAAGTCCTCTAACTAAGGTCGGATCAATCACATACTTGATATTTAATCGATCTAAATGTTTCTTTACTTTCTCAAAGTATTCCTTAGAATCTTGATTTAAATATTCAAGAATAGAAGGAGCACTATCCATAGAAGGATGCTCTGCATCGATCTTACAATCTAATATCCTCATTGGGTTTTGTTCCAGTCTTAGTTGGCAATCACTACATAATTCATCCTTGTAAGGTGTAAAGTGTTCAACTAATGCTTTTCTATGCTCTTTACGACTTTCTTGATCTCCAAGACTATTTACAACCAATTTGATGGAATCAGATAAATCGAGTTCATCATAACATGCCATAGCAAGAGAAATGACTTCCGCATCAATTGCAGGATCATCGCTGCCAAGAACCTCTACCCCAAATTGGTGAAGCTGACGAACACGACCTTGCTCTGGCCTCTCATATCGAAAAAGTTCATTAAAGTAAAATAACTTTATGGGCTGGTTAGGATCTCCATGCATTTTATTTTGGACAAAGGCACGAACGACTCCTGCAGTACCTTCAGGCCTTAAAGTTAGGCTTCTCCCGCCACGATCATAAAAAGTATACATTTCCTTTTGGACAATGTCCGTCGAATCCCCTACACCTCTTTGGTAGATTTCAGTATGTTCAAACATAGGTGTGCGAATTTCACTGTAATTAAAACTATTACTTAAACTTCGCAAAACTGACTCCACGTAATTCCATTTTTTTACTTCATCTGAAAATAAATCAACAGTTCCTCTCGGGGTATTAAAATTCATCTTCATTCCTCCTATCACGATTTCCAAATAAAAAAACTCCCATCCCTAAAAAGGGACGAGAGACTCTCGCGTTGCCACCTTAGTTAACATATATATCATATGTTCACCTTCAAACAGTATAACGGCCGTTACTCGTCTTTATTTACTAAATTTTCAATAAAGAATCTCCTGAATGTCCTTCACTAAACTGTCACGTAATGTGTTTTCAGCCAAGACACAATATCTCTGTACTGACAGTATTTAGCTACTTTTTCAATCCTCGATCATCAGTCATTATTTTCTTAAAACAATCATAATGATTTCGCAAGATAAAGTCAAGCAGTTTCAATCCTCGATAAAACTTTGCTACTTTTCGACAATTTTTGTTATAATAATCATTATACTAAAAGATTAGGGTGAAGAACGTGAGAAATCGAAATTTAACTTTATTATTAATTACTTTTCTCCTTATTTCTACTAGCCATGTAAGCGTAGAAGCAAAGACAAACTTTATAAATATATTAAACGATAATGTTAATGTTCGTGAAGGTCCTAGTACAGAATATGACGTTATTAGTCAGGTAAACAAAGACGAGCGCTATCCCCTAATTGATGAAAATGATGATTGGGTTCAAATTGATCTATCTGGTCAAAAGGGGTGGGTTTCAAAGGATTTTATTGAAGAACAAACAAAGGAATCAGGTTCAGATAATGATATAGTATTTACTATTGAAAATAAAGTTCATCTTAGGAAAGAAGCTACTAGTGATTCCGATATTCTTACATTCGCTGAACCAGGAGATGTCTTAACCCTAATAGAAGAAATTGATGATTGGTATGAAGTAGAACTTGGGGATGAAACTGGATATGTTTATAAACAATCAATAGAAAATCCCCCTTTAATTTCCGGAAATGCACTAAAAGACAAAACAATCATTGTCGATCCAGGTCATGGTGGGTATGATGTTGGTGCTATAAGTGCCAGTGAAGTTTATGAAAAGGATTTTACATTTACGACTTCTTCTATGCTTAAAGATACCTTAGAAACCCTTGGAGCTAAAGTGATTATGACAAGAGATAATGATGAATACATTCGATTAGGTAGTAGAGTTAGCTTATCTAACCTAACTAGCCCGGATGTCTTTATAAGCATACATTATAATAGCTTCCCTGAAGTATCATCGGCTCAAGGTATAAGCACTTATTACTACAGTGATAAAGACAAAGCTTTAGCAAAAAGTGTTCAAAACCACTTACTCTTGTCTACAGGTGCTGAAGACCGAGATACACTTTATGAAAATTTACAAGTACTCAGACATAATAAATACAAGGCCTTATTACTTGAATTAGGATTTATATCTAATACTGATGAAGAATCCTTATTGAAAACGAGCGATTATCAAAGGCAATTAGTAGAAGGTATCATTTCAGGTTTAAATGGGCATATGAGATAAAGAAATGAGATAGAATCTATTTAAATTCTATCTCATTTATCTTTACTATCTAGAATAATCGTTACAGGACCGTCATTTGTAAAACTTACATCCATCATTGCACCAAATTTTCCAGGACTAACCTCTATTCCTGCTTCATTTATTGTCTTATTAAATTCTTTATACAATGATAAAGCTAGGTCTGGTTTAGCTGCATGAACAAAGCTAGGTCTTCTCCCCTTTTTTGTATCTGCATATAAGGTAAATTGTGAAATCGAAAGAATACTTCCCTTTACATCTTTTAGCGATAAATTCATTTTTCCATTCTCATCCTCAAAAACACGAAGATTTATAATTTTATTTACTAAATAATCTATATCTTCCATTCCATCTTCATGGGTTACACCTAACAATACAACAAAACCATGATCAATAGATCCAACTACTTCATCTTTAACAGTAACTGTAGCATTTTTTGCTCTTTGTAAAACAACTTTCACGCTTTATACTCTCCTTACTTATTAATTCAACACACGTTTTACTGTATATATATCATCTACTTGCTTAATTTTGTGGACAACCTTTTGCAGATGGTCCGTATTATGCGTTAATATACTAAGTTGAATATTAGCCATATTATCCTCATCTGCACGACCATTTACTTTAGTAATTGTTGTATCCATTTCACTAACTGATTGTAAAACGTCATTTAGTAAACCACTTCGATCAAAACCGGTAATTTCTATATCAACATAATATTGTTTAATTTCGTTTTGGTAATTTTGCCAATATACATCTAAAAACCTCTCTTTACTTTCAGATTGAACATTAGGACAGCCCTTTTGATGGACAGAAACTCCCCTACCTCTAGTAATAAAACCAACAATTTCATCACCAGGAACCGGATTACAACATTTGGCTAATCGTACAAGGAGATTATCAATCCCGGCAACTTGAACACCCGTTGCACTTATATCAGCTTTATTAATTCTACTTCGAGATTCTGATTTCAATTGCTCTAAAGTTTTCTCTAATTCCTTCTCTTCTTCTATAGAATCTCTTAACTCATCTGTTAATCGATTGGCTATTAAAGCAGCAGTAATTCCTTGATAGCCAACAGCTGCATACATATCTTCTTCATTCATAAAATTAAACTTCTCAAAGACTCTATTTAAATTCTCTGTTGTTATAACTTCTTTAGGTCTGAAGCCTAAATTCTTTATTTCTAAATCTACAGCTTCTTTACCTTTTTCAATATTTTCTTCTCTTCGTTGCTTTTTGAAGAATTGCTTAATTTTATTTTTAGCCTTTGAAGATCTAGTTATCTTCAGCCAATCTTGAGAAGGGCCGTAAGATTGCTTAGAGGTAATAACTTCAACAATATCACCCGTGTTTAACTTATAATCTAAGGGCTTAATTTTGCCATTTACCTTTGCTCCTACTGTTTGATTTCCTATTTCAGTATGAATTCTAAAAGCAAAGTCAATAGGTACTGACCCGTAAGGCAATTCTACTACATCGCCCCTAGGGGTAAAGACATAAACCATATCTGAAAACAAATCTGTTTTTAAAGACTCAATAAATTCCTCTGCATCATGGGCTTCCTGTTGCCATTCTATAATTTCTCTAAACCATGTTAGCTTTTCTTCAAAAGACTTATTACTTGCTGATTTACCTTCCTTATAGGCCCAATGAGCGGCAATACCGTACTCGGCAATTTCATGCATATCTGTTGTACGAATTTGTACTTCTAATGGATCTCCTGCCGGCCCCATAACAGTTGTATGCAGGGATTGATAAAGGTTTGGTTTTGGCATAGCAATATAATCTTTAAATCTACCAGGCATCGGTTTCCAACAGGTATGGATAATCCCAAGAACGGCATAACAATCCTTAATACTATCTACAAGAACTCGAACAGCTAGTAAATCATAAATTTCATCGAAATCCTTGTCTTGTTCTGTCATTTTACGATAAATACTATATATATGTTTTGGCCGTCCAGATATCTTGCTATTTATATTAACCTTTTGTAGTTGAGAATCAATCTCTTGAATAACATCTTCAACATAAGCTTCTCTTTCTGTTCTTTTTTGACGCATAGTTTGGACAATACGATAGTATTCTTTTGGCTCTAAATATCTTAAGGATGTGTCCTCTAACTCCCACTTCATGGTGCTTATCCCTAAACGATGAGCAAGAGGAGCAAAAATTTCTAAGGTTTCATTAGAAATTCTTCTTTGCTTTTCAGGTGGTAAATGCTGGAGGGTTCTCATATTGTGTAATCGATCTGCTAGCTTAATTAAAATTACTCGGATGTCTTTTGCCATAGCTACAAACATTTTACGATGGTTTTCAGCTTGTTGAGCTTGTTCTGATTTATATTTAATTTGGCCTAGCTTTGTTACCCCGTCTACAAGCATAGCTACCTCTGAACCAAAGGTTTCCTCAATTTCTTCAATTGTTCGATCAGTATCTTCTACAACATCATGTAAGAAACCACTAGCAATTGTGCTCGGATCTAGCTCTAAATCAACTAAAATTCCAGCAACCTGAATAGGATGAATAATGTAGGGTTCCCCGGATTTTCTAAATTGATTACTGTGGGCTTCCGCAGCATATTCATAAGCCATTTGTATAAAATCAATATCTTCGTTTAATAAATGAATTTTTGCTTGTTCAATAACTTCTTCAATTGTTTTTGTATCTCTGCTCGCCATAAAATCACCTTGCTTTAATTAATTTCTGTTTAGAAATAATTATGTCTATTTTAATTAGTATCATTAATTTCCATGTAAATGTAAAGTAATTGAGCTCTTTTATGAAAAAATAAAATTATAGACCCGATAAAAGCTATCAGGCCTATAATTTATTATTTTACTCAATTTACTTTTTAATAGGACATTAACGTTAAAACATCATAACCGTCTAATTTGTCTAATCCATTTAAGTAGGACAGTTCAACGAGGAATGCACAACCGACTACTACACCACCTAGTTGTTCTACTAATTTAATGGTCGCTTCTATTGTTCCTCCTGTAGCAAGAAGGTCATCCGTAATTAATACTCGCTGACCAGGTTTTACAGCATCCTTATGGATTGCTAAGACATTTTCACCATATTCTAATCCGTAACTAACTTCAATAACTTCCCTTGGTAATTTCCCTTTCTTTCTAACAGGAGCAAATCCTACTCCTAAGGAATAGGCCACAGGGCATCCAATAATAAAGCCTCTAGCTTCCGGACCAACAATTAAATCCACTTCCTTCTCTTCTGCATACTCAACAATTTCATCAACAGCAGATTTAAATGCTTCTCCATTATCCATTAATGGTGTGATGTCCTTGAATTCTATCCCTTCCTTAGGGAAGTCTTGTACAATTTTAATGTGTTTTTTGTAATCCATTGATTATTTCCTCCTCAGCCTATTCACTATACCATGAAGTGAATAACTGCTTTAATTGTTTATAGTTTGTATAATTTAATAGCTTTTCAATTTCCGCCTTTTCTTGGCGATCTTGATATACTTTAGAGTCGAATAAATCTCGTTTATCCGGATTTTCGGTTAATTTTATAATTCCTTCTTCATTTACAATGAAATTTAAATCATTAAAAACATGCAACATGAAAATAACCCAATCCTTCGACCATTTTTTTAATTGCATAATTTCTGGTATTCCTTCCTTAACATCAAAGGTCTTAGTACGGTGAATGAAACCATACAACCATTTAAAGTCATCTCTCGAAGGGAATGCCTGTAAATATAAACTCTTCTCCACCTGAAATTTTACATGAATTTGTTCTGGCTTATGAGTTTTGACAATAGATTCAAGGTCCTTTAAATCATCAGGAAGTTCCAATAAAATAAGTTGCATTACCTTTCCTTGGAAATCTAATGCTTCATTATAGTCATACACTTTTCCAAGATGATTAAATTGCTCTCCTGGATTTCCTACTAATAAACATTGATCAGGATTTCTTATGTAATGACTAATATCAATATTTTGTTTACCTCGATGATCAAATAATTGCCATTCTTCTATTTTCATATCTCTTATTATCATTTGAATCGTCTCAAAGCCATTCCACTCATTTATATTTAATTCACCTACAATTGACAAGGGAGTTTGTGGAGCAATGTCCTTCATAAAATGGCCATAGCTAAATCCTAGACTTTCTATCCGCTCGCTTCCCTTCATGTATTGTATTTTAAGATGGCTCTGATCTCGACCAATTTGATTGATTTCCTTTGGAATAGCCTTCAGATGAAATATTGGCTTGGGGTTTTCCATGCCAAAGGGAGCTAGCTTATAGATTTCATGTATTAGTCGTTTTGATAGAGTATTTATTTCTAAAGATTGGCTAACTACAATTTTTTCTTGTAAAGACTCTTCTGGTAACTGGGCAAGTCTTTTATTTAGATGTTTTATTAACTCTTCTTCATTTTCGGCTGGTAAGGTCATACCTGCTGCTTGAGAATGTCCACCAAAACTAGTAAATAAATATTTAACATCTATACAATGATCAAATAGGTGAAAATCTTCAATACTTCTAGCAGACCCTTTCAAGGTATTTGTTGATTCATCGAGGGAGAGTATAAAGGTTGGTCGATAATACTTTTGAACCAAGCGAGAAGCTACGATACCTAATACACCTTCATGCCAGTTCTTCCCCGATAAAAATATAATTTCATTTTTTCCAGAATGATCTATTAACTCTTCAGCTTCTTCGACAATACTATGTACGAGTTCTTGTCTTTTACTATTTAGTGATTCAATTTCTTCAACAATATCTTTAGCTTCTTGAGTATCATCTGACATTAGTAGCTCTACAGCTAAACTTGCATTTTCAAGTCTCCCAACGGCATTGATCCGAGGTCCTATTCGAAAACCCACATCTTCTTCAGTAACAGTGCCAATAATACTACATTGCTGCTTTAAAATAGATAAACCAATATTATTAGTTACGGATAGCTCCTTTAAACCATGGTAGGCAAGAATTCTATTTTCTCCTATTAAAGGAACTAAATCAGCAATTGTACCAATAGCAACTAAATCAAGTAAATGTTTAGGAAAATATCCGAGTAAAGCCTCTGCCAATTTAAATGCTATTCCAACCCCTGCTAAAAATTTAAAGGAATATGCTGGGGACAATTCTGTATGAATTATAGCAAATGCGTCCGGCACTTTACCTTGTATATCATGATGGTCTGTAATAATTACATCGATTCCGAGTTCCTTTGCAAAACTAATTTCCTCAAAGGATGCAATCCCATTATCAACGGTTATTATTACTTTAACTTCACTTTCTTTAGCAGATTGAATCGCTTCTTTATTTAGTCCATATCCTTCAAGGAATCGGTTGGGAATATAGAAGTCACATAAAGCTCCTAATTCTTGAAAAGTCTTTAAAAGCAAGGCTGTCGAAGTAACTCCATCTGCGTCATAATCACCGTAAATTAATATTTTTTCTTTATTTTTAATCGCATTTTTAATTCTATTTTGCACCTTATCAATACCAACTAAGTTCTTGGGAGACACTAAATCTTTAAGATTTGGAGAAAGAAACCGTTTGATTTCATCCTCTTCCTGTAGTCCACGCTGACTTAGCAGTTGGCGCAACACGTCTTCTTCACTTTGCTTATCTTCCCCTGATGGGTTAACAAAGGCCCATCTAGCTCTACTTTCTAACATGTCTTCACTCCTGACTATTCTATTATACAAAAGTAAAGGAAGGCCTGCAAAGAGTTAAGTGTTTTTCTTTATTTATAAATAATACTTGACTCTTTAAAAAGAAAAAAGCATTCCCCATAAGGAATGCTTTCTACTCTACATTATAATAAATTATACTTGTGGACCTTCAACACGTTCTTTTTTACGGAAGTCTAAAGGCTTCTCTTTAATCTTCTTTCCTCTCCATACTAGCCATAGCTGTGAAGCTAAGAAGACAGATGAGTACAGACCTGCAACTAATCCCACTACAAGGGCAATCGCAAAGGAAGATATAGATTCCGCACCAAGAATTAAGAATGCTAGGACGGCAATCATTGTTGTAATCATCGTGTTAATACTTCGCGTTAAGGATTGCACAAGACTTCGATTCACAATTTTAGAAAGTTTATCATAGGACGAGACGACACCTTCTAATTGAATATTTTCCCTAATTCGATCAAATATTACAATGGTGTTGTTAATCGAATAACCCACAATCGTTAATATAGCAGCAACAATGGTTACATCAAATTCAATTCTTGTAATACTTAAAATGACCAACATGAAAAACACATCATGAAGCAAGGTCAGTATAGCCGTAATCCCAAAGTAAAATTCAAATCTGAAGGTTACATAAATAATCATTCCTACTGCTGCAATGGCCAAGGCATAAATAGCATCTTTTACTAGCTTTTCTCCTACAATAGGGGATACGACACTTACACTTGGTTCATGACCATACTCTTCTACAAAGAAATCACTAATCTCTGCAATTTCTTCTTTAGTTAGGATGGTATCGTATCGTGTAATTGCTATTTCGTTATCTTCTCCAGACAAAAGAACAGATTGGGGTTCTAAGTCCAGCTGTTCTAACTTTTCTTCGATTTCTTCGACAGAGATAGCTTGATCAGCTAATACCTCAATCCTAGATCCACTTGTAAAATCAATTCCCGGATTTAACTTAAATACGAACAAGGAAATAATTCCAATAATTAAGACAGCAGATGAAAATGTGAATATTTTCCTTTGCTGAGAAAGGATACTCAATTTCCTACCACCAAAAGTAGCTTCTTTAATGGAAGTATCGGCAATATCTTGAATATCCTTTTCTTTAACTCCAAATAAAGAGAAACGCTTATTTAATACTTCACTATTTACCCAGAGACCTAAGAGTAATCTGGTACCAAATACTGCGGTTAAGAAACTCACCAGGATACTTACAATAAGCATGGTTGCAAAACCTTTAACACTACTTGTACCAAAGTAAAATAGAACGGCCGCTGCTAACATAGTTGTTATATTAGCGTCTAAAATTGTAATGAGAGCATTTTTAGCTCCTGCTTTAAAGGAAGCTTTAATTGATTTACCTGTTCTAATTTCTTCTTTTATTCTCTCAAAGGTAATTACGTTAGCATCAACAGCCATACCAACTCCTAAAATAAGGGCTGCAATTCCTGGCAATGTTAGTACCCCATTCATGAGCTGGAATATTAACAGTATCAAATAAATATAAATCGCTAAATTAACAGAGGCGATTATTCCAGGGAATCGATACATAGTGATCATAAATACAAATATGAGTCCTACACCAATAAATCCAGCAAATACCGTTTGATTCAACGCTTTCTCACCAAATTGGGCACCTACAGATGTAGAATACAATTCTTCCATGTGAACAGGTAATGATCCCGAATTTATAATGTCTGCAAGATGTTTTGCTGATTCGATGGAAAAATTACCACTTATTTCTACACTTGATGTATTTAATCTTCTGTCAACAGCAGGAGCAGAAACATACTTATGATCTGCTTTTTCCGCTTCTACAGCAAAGGAATCCCCATCTTGGAAATCCATCCAAATCACGAGTAAATTCTTAGGCACACCCATTTCAGAAATTTTCTGGGTAACATCTCCAAATTTTTGTGCATCCTTTAATTCAAGAGTAACAACCGGTGCATTGGTGGTCGGATTAAAGTCTTGTTTGGCACTCCCTTCGCGGATGTCAGACCCATCTAAATGTTCAACATCATTAACATCACGGAAGGAAAGTCTTGCTGATGTAGACAGCATCTCCCGAGCTTCAGCTTGATCTTCTACTCCTGCCAACTGAACCCGAATTTGATCTTCCCCTTCGATTGCAATGTTTGCTTCACTAATTCCCAAGCGATCTACACGATCATATAAAGTTTGAACCGTTGACTCCATAAGTCGTTGATTTACTTCTTGTGATTTGTCAATAGGTTCGATTTCATATAAAACCTCAAACCCACCCTGTAAATCTAAACCTAAATTAATTTTTTTACTTACCCCCGTTACCGTTGTACTAATAATTCCAGTGAATATTAAAACGATAACGAAAAAGCTTATTATTTTTCCTCTATGTTTCATGCTAAGCATGTCCTCCCTTTACAATAACAACTTATGAAGACTCTTCATTTTGTGTCAGTGCTTCTATTGACTGTAATAAATTATCATCTTGATAGGTTTGCATGGTTAAGTAATTCATAAATGTTTGTGTTTTTAAATGAAATATATCTTGTACCACTTCATGAAGTCTTTTATTTGGATTTCCATTCCATAAACTATGTAATAAACAATCCCATATATCGTCCGTAGTAACACTATCATACCCTAGAGCATGAAACTCTTCTTTCTTACTCTCAATAACTTCAGTAACCGTGTCTCTCCATTGATCAACAACCTTTTTACTCATTAGCATTCCCCCTTACATTCTAAATGGTTGTCATGCATGGTTAGCTAGTTGGCATATATATCATTGTATACGATTTTTAATTTTTTGAGAAGGTAGGTCTTAAGAAATGACTCGACAATCTTTTATTCAAGGAACGCTTATCCTCATTCTAGCTGGTATGATTACTAGGTTTCTCGGCTTTATGAATCGAATTATTATTGCGAGATTAATGGGCGAGGAAGGAGTCGGCTTATATATGATGACTCTTCCTACCTTATTTTTGATACTAACACTCACACAATTTGGACTGCCCGTAGCTATATCTAAGCGAATTTCTGAAGCAAATGCAAGGAATGATAAACAAGAAGTTAAGAAAATCATGGTTGTTTCTACTGTCTTTATACTTTGTAGTAGCATTATTTTAACAACATTATTATTTTTCTCTAGTCCCTTGATTACAAAGCATTTATTAACAGATTCTAGAACGATTTTTCCTTTGATCTCAATGATTCCAATTGTTCCTTTAATCGCCTTCTCCTCAATCATTAAAGGATACTTTCAAGGAATGCATAATATGAAACCGCAAAGCTATGCCTTAATTTTAGAACAAGTCATTCGTGTTGTTTTAGTCGTGATTATAACTCGAGCACTGCTTCCTTTTGGAGTTGAATATGCTGCAGCTGGAGCAATGATTAGTTTAGTCCTAGGTGAATTCTGTTCATTTCTTTATCTATTTTATACCTTTAGAAGATCCTCTGCACTAAAAGTTCATCAAAATCTACCAAAAATTTTAGCAAATAGTAAAAATACGATTCAAAGACTACTTTCAATTGCTCTTCCTGCAACAGGAAGTCGTTTAATTAATTCTATATCCAGTTTCATAGAGCCAATTCTTGTTACTCAAAGTTTAGTCATTGCTGGGGTAGCAACAAATTTAATTACGAAACAGTATGGTGAATTAATGGGTTATGTCATGCCCCTTCTTTTTTTACCAACCTTTATTACGAACTCACTGTCAATCACTATCATTCCATCGCTATCTGAAATGGAAGCTAAAGGACAAGTTGAAGCTACTCAGAAGAGGCTTCAGCAAGCACTACGTATATCATTAGTGTCTGGAGCACTAGCTACAATCGTTTTAAGTATTTATGCTGCTCCCATTTTGAAATATATGTACGGTACGGAACAAGCAAAGCCACTTTTAACCTTAATGGCACCCTTTTTCATTTTACTTTATATTCAAACTCCTTTGCAAGCTTCTTTACAAGCTTTAGATTATGCACAAGCAGCTATGTGGAATAGTCTTCTAGGTAATCTTGTAAAATTATCCCTAATATTTCTTTTAGCTTCTAGTCCACAGTTTGGTATGAAGGGTGTTGCCTTAGGTATGATTACAGGAGTTGTTCTTATTACATTACTGCACTATACAACTTTAAAAAAGAATATAAAATTTAAAATGAGTACTAGTGATCTGCTTAAAATTGGACTAGTTATTTTCTTTACTACAATAATTGGTAGTAAATTATATAATGTCCATAGTCATATAAACACTTTTTATAGCTTTGCAAGTACACTTTTTATCTTATGTATTGTTTACCTTTCTTTATTATATTTATTTAAAATTTTTCCTAAGCAAGAATTAAAGCAAATACCCTTACTAAATAACTTCTTTAAATAGATATATTCAGCCTAAAAGAAGCATATCCTTTAATAATAAGGAAAGAGATGAGGGACAATCTATGAGGTCAAATACACTTTCAGCGGTTTTTTATGGTTGGTTAGTTATTTTTATTGTTTTATTAGTAAGTAGTTTTATATTGTCGCTTCTGATTAAATTTACTTCCTTTAAGGATAGTAATTTTACAACAGTCACAGTGACAATTAGCTTTATCACACTCTTCATGGGAGGCTTAATAGCTGGCTTAAAAAATAAAGAGAAGGGTTGGCTTGCTGGCTGTCTCTGCGGATTCGGATTTTCCTTAATTGTATTTATTATTCAATATTTAGGATTTCATCAAGCCTTTAGTTTGGAACAAATAACCATACATGCTGCCTTTATCCTTCTAGCAACCCTTGGAGGAATTCTTGGAGTGAACTTATTCACAAATAAAAAGATATAAAAAAATGTACGAGCCTTTATAAGAGCTCGTACATCATACTTTTTAATCGTTAACAACTTCTCTAATTGCAGATCGATCGTATGTAAGTTTTACACCGTCTTCTGTTAAGATTATAATTGTACTCTCATCAATGGCATGAATTTTTCCATGTAATCCACCAATCGTTACAATTGTATCTCCCTTCTGTATTGCGTCCTGCATTTCTCTTACTTCTTTTTGTCTCTTTTGTTGAGGACGAATTAAGAGGAAGTAAAATACTGCTACCATTAATACAAGTGGAACAATTAAACCGAGAATAGATCCATCTTCCATGGGTTTAGCCCCCTTTCCTAAAAGTCTTTAGCATTAAGTTCATTTAAACCATATTGTTCAAAGAACTCATTCCTAAAATCTAGAAGTCGATCTTCTTTTATCGCTGATCGTACTTGCTTCATTAAGTTTAACAGAAAATATAAATTATGATAAGTAGTAAGTCTAAATCCGAAAATTTCATTCGTATTTATTAAATGTCTAATGTATGCCCTAGAGTAATTTTTACATGCATAACAATCACAGTTTTTATCAATTGGAGAAAAGTCTCGAGCATATTTAGCATTTCTCACGACTAGTCTTCCCTGAGAGGTCATACATGTTCCATTCCTAGCTATCCTTGTAGGTAATACACAATCAAACATATCAATATGTCTAATAGCTCCATCTATTAAAGAACCAGGAGATCCAACTCCCATTAAATACCTTGGTTTATTTGATGGCATTAAGGGTGTTGTAAATTCAAGCACTTTATTCATAACTTCTTTTGGCTCTCCCACTGATAATCCACCAATTGCATAGCCTGGAAAGTCTAAAGATACTAAATCCTTTGCACTTTGTCTTCTTAAATCTTCATATTCTCCACCCTGAATAATACCAAAGAGAGCTTGATCATTTTTTCTTGCGTGAGCCTCTAAACTTCTTTCTGCCCATCTAGATGTTCTCTCTACTGATTGCTTCATATATTCATGGGAGGCTGGATATGGTGGACATTCATCCAAGACCATCATAATATCCGGACCAAGGTCATTTTGAATTTGCATTGCTTTTTCAGGCGAGAAAAATAACTTTTCTCCACTTAAATGGTGCCTGAAATGTACACCTTCTTCAGTTATTTCCCTCATATCACTTAAACTAAATACTTGAAATCCACCAGAATCCGTCAATATAGGCCGATCCCAATTCATAAATTTATGCAATCCACCAGCCTCTTTAACGATATCTTCTCCCGGTCTTAACCAAAGATGATAGGTATTAGATAAGATGATTTGTGCCTCCATTTCCTTTAAATCTTCTGGACTCATGGATTTTACTGTAGCTAATGTTCCAACAGGCATGAACATAGGAGTATCAAAGGAACCATGTGGGGTATGGACCTTTCCTAAACGAGCACCTGTTTGTTTACATGTTTTAATTAATTCATAAGTTACTGGCATAAAAATTCCTTCCCTCTATTTATGGTTCTATGAGCATGCAATCGCCAAAACTAAAAAATCGATAGTTCTGCTTAACTGCTTCTTCATAGGCCTTCATTGTCATTTTTCTAGACGAAAACGCACTTACTAACATTAATAAAGTAGATTTTGGTAAATGAAAATTCGTCACTAGTCCATCAATAGCCTTAAATTCATAAGGTGGATAAATAAAAATATCCGTCCAACCCTTATCCTCTTTAAAGCCTCCGTGTTTTTGGACAAGGGATTCTAATGTTCTCGTCACTGTCGTGCCAACAGCAAAGATTCTTCTGTCTTCCTGTTGGGCTTTGGCCAATTGATCGGCAGTAGCTTTATCTATCTGGTAAAACTCCGCGTGCATGGTATGATCTTCTATCCGATCTACAGTCACGGGTCGAAAGGTACCTAAACCTACATGTAGTGTAATGTACAGTACTTCTACACCTTTGCCTTTTAAATCATTGATATATTCCTCCGTAAAGTGTAAACCAGCAGTTGGAGCCGCTGCTGACCCTTCTTCTTTGGCAAAGGATGTTTGATAACGGTTTTGA
>Ga0079226_10000798_pt1 | contig 23161 bp, 22 predicted proteins | sample Poulit2014_FD_76345 | JGI IMG/M metagenome (GOLD analysis project Ga0079226, IMG submission 76345) | Agricultural soil microbial communities from Georgia to study Nitrogen management - Poultry litter 2014 | ecosystem: Environmental > Terrestrial > Soil > Agricultural land | place: USA: Georgia...
GTTCAATCAGATGCGACCCGTTGGTTATGGCTTTACAACAACGAACGGCCTAATATGGCCATTGGCGGAATCACTCCAAAGCAAAAATTAAACAACGTACATTTAACAAATTCTACCCAAATGCACTGTTAAAAATGGGGGGATTACCGCAGTGATTAAAAACCCAGTGTCCACTTCGCCAGATAGCAGGGCGGCCACGGCAGGTGCATTGCCCTGATAGGGCACGTGCGTCAGGGCGAGCGCCCCGAGGTAGTGCAAACGTTTTTGGAATGCATTCGTGCAGTTTTGCAGCTCTAAGGCTGTAGCGGGCTGTTATCCTGTTTTTTGATCGTGCACGCGTTCGTAATAGCTTGTGCTGGCATTACGCAGGGCTTGCAGGCTTTGTTCCACCGCCGGTCGCTTGATGGCGTCCTTGTGCCAATAAACGGCCACCGAACCGAAACCGGACAGAGATAGCTCAATGATGGTAACCGCATTCATTAATTGCAGCCGGGCTGCGGTCCGGGCGGAGGCCACAGCCAGAAAATCGCTGTTGTTGAGCAGGGTAATATTTAACAAGGTCGAGTTTGATTCGATGTAATCATGGGGCAGGCTTTGCTGGTCTGCGATCAAGGCTTTTTCCAAATCGGCCCGAATAGGGCTGTTACTGGGCCAGATAACCCAACGATAAGCTTTGAGATCGGCCCAGCTTAGGTTCGCTTGGGCGGACAGTGGGTGATCGGGGCGGGCAATGAACTGCAGCGGTTCCATGTGCAGGGTTTCGTGGCCAATATCGGCGGTGACCAAGGCTGGGTTAAAACGGCCGATGACAATGTCCAGCTCTTCGGCCTGCAGCTTTTGTATCAGGCGATCCATGGTGCCCTCTAACACTGAAACGCGAATGCGGGGCTGGGTGCGCAACAGCTCCAGAATGGCGATGGGCACTGTTTCTGCCGTGGCGGCCCCGGTGGAGCCGATATTGACCAAACCACTGCCTTCGTGCAAGCGGGCTTTCAGATCGGCGCGGCTTAGGTCCAGGTTGGCCATGATGCGTTGGGCGTGCTGCACTAGTGCCCGGCCGTGTTCAGTGGGACGCAGGCCGCGGGCATGACGCTCGAACAGGGGCAGGCCAATGTCCTCTTCGAGCTCTTTGAGCCAACGCGAAATGCCCGGCTGGGTCATGTTCAGGCGTTGAGCCGTGAGGCTAATGTTCTTGGTTTGTGCAAGGCTAATCAAAATTTTCAGATGGCGCAGGCGAATGCGCTGTGTCCAGTCTGTCACCATGGTTTGCTCTCCCAGGCCTATTTGGTCCTTTCTGGCTTTCCTTAGCTATGATAGGTTTGTTATGGCTTATGCGAAAATTTAATTTTACGGGTAATGGCTGCCTAAGTACACTGAGCTGAAATGATAATGACGACTGAGGAGCAGCAATGAGTACCGCCCGTGAAGCTTATTACGAGCGTTTGGGTCACGCTAATTTGGCCCCTTTATGGACTTCCTTGAGCACTTTGGTGCCCAAGCAGCCTGCGCCCAAGGTGGTGCCGGCTTTGTGGAAATATGAAGATATGCGCCCGCTGGTGATGCAAGCCGGGGATATCATCAGCGCAGAAGAGGCGGTACGCCGGGTGTTGGTACTTGAGAATGCGGGCCTGCCTAACCAGGCCAGCATTACCTCTACCCTGTATGCTGGTTTGCAGCTGATTTTGCCCGGCGAAATTGCACCTAGCCATCGTCATACCCAAACAGCCCTGCGTTTTGTGGTCGAAGGTTCTGGGGCCTGGACGGCGGTGGATGGCGAGCGCACCACCATGCACCCGGGCGATTTCATCATTACCCCATCGTGGCGCTGGCATGATCATGGCAACCCGAGCGTCGAGGAAGGGGGCGAGCCGGTCATTTGGCTGGATGGTCTGGATATTCCCCTGATGGCGCATTTGAATGCCGGTTTTGCCGAGGATTACGGCGAAGCTACCCAGCCTATTCAGCGCCCCGAAGGCTATAGTTACACCCAGTTTGGTCACAATATGGCACCTGTGCGCCATGAGGTCAAAGATCCCAATTCCCCCATTTTCAGTTACCCCTATGAGCGCTCGCGCGAGGCGCTAGATAAGCTGATGCGTTTTGAGGCGCTGGATGAATGGGATGGCGCCAAGCTGCGCTATATCAATCCGGTTACGGGTGGATGGGCCATGCCCACCATGGCGACTTTCATGCAGCTGCTGCCAGCGGGTTTTCAGGGGCGTAGCTATCGCAGTACCGATGCCACTGTTTATCATGTGGTCGAGGGCCGAGGCACGGCTTATATTGGTGATGAAACTTTTGCTTTTGCCCCCAAGGACATCTTTGTTGTCCCCTCGTGGGCCCCAGTACGCCTGGAAGCGGCAGAAGAGGTTGTGCTGTTTAGTTTTTCTGATAGACCCGTATTGGAAGCCGTGAACCTGTTACGGGAAGAGCGTCAATAAAAGCCGCCAGCAGTGAATTGGCCCAGCCAAATTGGCTGGGTTGAACGCAAGGCATTATAGAAAGGCTATCAAAATCGTATTGAAGCATTATGGAAGTGTTATGGAAGCGCTTATTGAAGCACGACCAAAACATTATTGACACACCACATAAACACCACATAAACATCACATAAACATCACATAAACATCACATAAACATCACATAAACATCACATAAACATCACATAAGCACCATAGAAACATCACAGAGGCAGCAAGAAACTTTGTTGAAGCATTGTTCCAACGCCGAGCCTGATGTACAGATTTGATTTTTGGGAGAAAACACATGAATTACGTATTTACCCCGCCCGCACCGGTTTCTGTACCGGTCGCCAATAGTGACCAGCACGTTGCCGTACGCCGTGTGTATTGTGTGGGGCGTAATTACGCTGAGCACGCCCGGGAAATGGGGTTTGACCCTGATCGCGAGCCGCCATTTTTCTTTTGCAAGCCTACTGATGCGGTAGTGCCTGTAGCAGAGGGCGAGGTTTATGCCTTTCCCTATCCCCCCAAAACAGAAAACCTGCACTACGAGGCCGAACTGGTGGCTGTCATAGGCAAAGGGGGGGCAGATATTCCCGTAGCGCAGGCTTTGGAACATGTCTGGGGCTATGCCGTAGGTTTGGATATGACCCGACGCGATTTGCAGCTAGAGATGCGCAAAATGGGCCGCCCCTGGGAGGTTGGCAAGGCATTTGACCATTCCGCACCAATGGGGCCCGTGTATCCAGCAGCGCAGGTAGGGCATTTCACCGAAGGCGACATTTGGCTGACCGTAGATGGTGAAGAACGCCAGCGCAGCGATATCAACAAGTTGATCTGGTCTGTGGCCGAGGTGGTGTCTTATTTGTCTTCGCTTTTCAGACTGGAGCCAGGTGATTTGATTTTGACTGGTACCCCCGAAGGCGTAGGCCCCGTCGAGCGCGGCCAACAGATGCGCGTGGGCATCAAAGGGCTGGCCGATTTGGTCGTTGACGTTGTGTAGTCACGTTCAGTGCCTGACAGAGCCCCTGGTAACAGGGGCTTTAGCTTAACGGAGAGTACTTTGAAACTTTATAGTTTTTTCAATAGTTCCACATCTTATCGAGTGCGCATCGCACTGGCCCTGAAGGGGCTGGACTATGCGTACGAAGGGGTCAATATCCGCATCCTGGCGCATCGTGCCCAGGATTATGTGGATCAGGTTAATCCTTCGGCCTCGGTGCCCGCCCTGGATGATGATGGTTTTGTGCTGGGCCAGTCGATGGCCATCATGGATTACCTGGATCGGCAGTACCCGGATACCCAGCGCCTGCTGCCTGACGAACCCAAAAAACGGGCACGTATCCTTGAGTTCGCCTCGGTAATCAGCTGCGATATTCATCCCATCAACAATTTGCGCGTATTGCGCTATCTGCAGGAAGAGCTGCAGGTGGATGATGAACAAAAGCAGCAATGGTATGCGCACTGGGTGGCCGATGGGCTGGATATGGCAGAGCGCTTGCTGGAAAAGCATGGCTCTGGCCCTTGGTGTTTCGGCGCAGAGCCTACCCTGGCAGATTGCTGCCTGATACCGCAGTGGGCCAACGCCGAGCGCATGGATTGCGATTTGTCTGGCTACCCGCGTTTGGCCGCTGTTTATGCCCACGCCATGCAGCACCCTGCATTCCAGCAGGCGCAGCCTAAGGCGCAACCCGATTTTATGGGCTAATTCAGCCGCATCAAGCAGGGTTGGCCAACAAATACCAAGAGTTGCCAAAAGATATCAAGATAGATCAAGAGATATCAAGGTGAACCAAGAGAGACCAAGGTGAACCAAGAGATACCAAAACATACCGAAATAAACCAAATAGGGAAGGGGAGCTATGCCTGTTGAAGTACAAAAGATCCTGGTGGTTGGAGGCGGCATTGGCGGTTTGGCAGCCGCTTTGGCTGTGGCACGCGAGGGGGCCCAGGTAGAGGTACTGGAACAAGCCCGTGAGATCGGAGAGATTGGAGCGGGAATACAGTTGGGCGCTAATGCCTTTGCCGCCCTGGATGCGCTCGGGGTGGGTGAAACTGCCCGGGGACGCGCGGTATTTACCGATTATTTGCGCATGTTTGATGCCGTTGATGCCCGCCTGCTGGTCGAGGTTGATGTGGGCGAGCCCTATAGGGCCCGGTTTGGTAACCCCTACGCGGTCATTCATCGGGCCGATATCCACCTTTCCATTTTGGAAGAGGTGCAAAAGCATCCGCAGATTACCTTTAGAACCTCGACCCAGGTGGTGGACATTCAACAGGATGAACACGGTGTGACGGCCATTGATCAGCACGGCAATGCACATCAGGCCGATGCGTTGATCGGTTGTGATGGGGTGCGCTCGGTGGTGCGTGAAAAAACCATTGGTGATGAGGCACGGGTCACGGGCCATGTGGTCTATCGGGCAGTGGTTGACGAGGACAACATGCCGGCCGAGCTACGACAAAACTCGCCCGTGCTGTGGGCAGGCCCGCGTTGTCATTTGGTGCATTATCCCTTGCGCGGAGGGCGCCAATACAATTTGGTCGTGACCTTCCACAGCCGCGAGCAAGAAGAATGGGGGGTGACGGACGGTAGCCAGGAAGAGGTTTTGTCTTATTTTCAGGGCATTGATCCGCTGCCGCGTCAGTTGCTGGATAAACCTACCTCGTGGCGCCGTTGGGCAACCGCTGACCGCGAGCCCGTAGAAAGCTGGGGTACAGGACGCATTACTTTGTTGGGGGATGCAGCCCACCCCATGACCCAATACATGGCCCAAGGGGCCTGTCAGGCGCTCGAGGATGCGGTCACGCTGGGGCTGGCCTTGCGCCGCTATCACTTTGATTATGAGCGCGCCTTTGAGCATTATCAGCGTGTGCGCATTTTACGTACGGCACGCGTGGTGTATTCCACCCGCGAAATGGGGCGCATTTACCATGCTGCCGGCGTTGAGCGCCAGGTGCGCAATACCCTGTGGCAAAATCGAAGCCAAGAACAGTTCTACGACGCCCTTCAGTGGTTGTACGGATGGACAGCAGAACACTGTTTGGATTAGCCTGTGACAAGCTTTGATGAAAAGACCAGAAATAAATAGTTTAGTTATAAAATAATTTTGCTAAACCCAATCGACGGGGCCCAACAATTTGAATTCAATAATCTGAACACAACAAGCTTAACTGAATGGGCTTGGGTGAACAGAACGGGTTGCGGCGATATTTCAAATAAAGGATGGAGTTATGACGACACAATATAAAACACTTCCTCTATGGGCAGCTGGGCTGGCAGGCAGTCTGGCCTTGGCGGCCGGGGTGCAGGCTCAGACCCTGAAATTGGGGCATGTGACCCCACCAAGCCATGTCTGGCATCAGGTGGCCGAGAAAATCGATGAAAAGCTGCAAGAAAAAACCGACGGCAAGATGAAGGTCGATGTCAGCCCTTTGAGCAAACTGGGCACCGAAGGCCAGATGATCAACTTGCTGCAGTCTGGAGCCATGCCCTTGGGCATCATGACGTTGGGGGCGCTGACCAACCGCGAGGATTCTTTTAACGGCTGGGCCATGCCTTATTTGTTTGACGACGTGGCTGATGCAGCGGCTGCTACCGATCTCGAGGCAGCACAAGAAATGCTGGCCAACCTTGAATCTCAGGGCATGATTGGGGTGGGTTATACCTTTGCCGGCATGCGCCATGTGCTTTCAACCAAGCCGGTCAATGAGCCAGCCGATTTGAAAAACCAAAAGGTGCGCGCTTTCCCTGGGGAAATTTATAACGACTGGTGGACTGGCAATAATGCCGCGCCAACTGCCATGCCGCTATCCGAGGTAGCTTCGGCGTTGACAACCAATCTGCTCAATGCCATCGACATTGACCTAGATGCAGTCGTGGGCATGAAATTTCACCAGCAGGCGCCTTATCTGTCGCTGACCAATCACATGGCTTTTCCCGGGGTAATTGTTATCTCTAAGCGCTATTGGGACCGCCTTGACGAAGAAGAGCAACAGGTGTTGATGGAGGCGATCAAAGAGGCCGAAGAATGGGGCTTTCAGCGCGCTATCGATGCGGACAATGACAACCTGCAGATCGTCAAGGACGAAGGGGCCGAGGTTATCGAACTGGATCTGACCCCCTTTAAGGAAATAGGCGATCAAGTGAACCAGAAATATATTGACCGTAATGAGCTGATTGCCAAGTTTCATCAGCAGGTCATGGATTCCAAAAACTGATGATGGACGCGGGCTTTGGGTGTTGCCAAAGCCCCTCCAGGGCTTTTTTCATGAAGTCAGGATGCAAGACTACCTGAATATTGCCGGGGGACATGTAAGTGATCAGGCTGATTAACGCAATTGATGGTTTTTTAATGCAGCTGGAAAAGCTGTTGCTCTTCCTGTTTTGTTTGTGCTTGACTGGCATCATGGTGACCCAGGTGGTGCTGCGCTATTTCTTTGGTGCGCCGTTGTTCTGGGCCGAAGAGGTCTCGGTTCAGTTTTTGATTTTCATGACGGTTTTCGGGGTCTCATATCTGACCAAATTACATCAGCACATCAGTATTGACTTCATTCTTGAACAGTTAAATGCCAAGGGGCGCGCAGGCGTGGAATGGCTTTTGGGGCTGTTCATGCTGTTGTTGATGGGGTTGCTGTGTTTTTATGCCTGGGAGTGGATACTTCGCCCTGATGTGCAGCTAGAGAAAAGCGGTACCACAGGCTTGCCCAAGTGGTATACCTACGCTGCTTTCCCCATTGCCCTAAGTTTTTTATGCTGGCACCAGCTCACCCGGCTGCTGAACCAGTGTTTTCCTCAACCTGGTCGCGAGGCATTATGATAACGGTCATTTTGTTCTTCATGCTGTTATTGGTGGGGTTTCCCATCTTTGGTGCCATCTTGACAGCAGGTATCGTGTTTATGGTCAGCAATGACCTGTCCATTTTGCTCGATGCCATTCCCTTGCAGCTATATAGTGCCCTCGAGATCAATAGCTTGCTGGCTATCCCGCTATTTTTATTGGTGGGTGAGGTGATGAACAAAGGGGGGCTTACCCAACGCCTGATTGCCGTGGCCGAGCTGCTTGTTGGGCGGTTGCGCGGGGGCATGGCCTATGCCAACCTGTTGACCAATGCCATGGCCGCTTCCATTCTTGGTTCGGCGCTGGCGCAAATCGGGGTGATGAGCCGCATCATGGTGCCCGCCATGGAAGAGCGCGGTTATGACAAAAGTTTTGCTTCTGCCGTCACCGTATCGGGGGGCCTGCTCGGGCCCATTTTCCCGCCCTCAATGTTGATGATTATTTATGGGGTTGTGGCGGTGCAGCCCATTGGCCCATTATTTATCGCGGGCATCTTGCCGGGTGTGGTGATCTTTCTGGCCTTGTGCCTGGTGGTGTTCATCTTTAGCCTGGGCCAAGATAAAATTCCTGCAGTTCCTGATAAAAGCGACCAAAGCCAGTCAGTGGGCAAAGTATTGCTGGATGGCATCTTGCCTGCCTTGATCCCCTTGGTGGTGGTCGTTGGCATTTCGGCTGGGGTGATGACCCCCACCGAGGCAGGGGCCGTTGCTGCCCTGATTGCTTTTGTCTTTGGCTTTGCCTATGGCGAGATACGGATACGCGATCTATTTGATATCTTTTTGTCGGTTTGTACCCTGACGGCCACCATCTGCATTTTGATTTCAGCAGCCACTTTCCTGAGCTGGGTGCTGGCCTTTGAAGGGGTGCCCGATCGCCTGGTGGCTGCCATCACCACTTTGACGGAATCGCCTTTTGTTTTCATGCTGCTGGTGATTGCCTTGCTGAGCTTCTTGGGGCTGTTCCTGGAAACCATCAGTGTGCTGATTGTGCTGGTGCCCATCTTGATGCCCGTTGTGATTGAGCTGGGCGTCGACCCCATTCATTTTGGGGTGCTGTGTGCAGTGGCAACCACGGTAGGGGTCATTACCCCGCCCGTAGGGCCTGGGTTATTCGTCGTCATGGGGCAAACCGACGTGCGCATGGGTGCGCTGGTGCGCGAAGTCATTCCCTTTTTGGTGGCTATTGTTGCTGTGCTGGTATTGATTGCAGGCTGGCCGGCCCTGTCGACCTGGTTGCCTGAAATCATTGTGCGCTAGGCCCGGCGGAGCGCCAGCGGGGGAGCTGATGCCTTGCAGGTGTCTGCAGGGATCAGGAACCCCCATGCTGGCGGCGCCAGGCGCTGGGCGAAAGACCATAACGGCGTTTGAACGCATGGCTAAAAGCGGCCGCATCACGGTAACCGTGTTGATAGGCCAGCTCGAATAAGGGGCGCTGATAATCAGGGTCAGAGAGCAGGCGGCGGCAGCTTTCGAGGCGCTGTTGCTGAATGTAGTCTGCGGGGGATAAATCTTTGATGGCGAATAAATTATATAAATAACGCCGCGAGCATTTGAATACCTGGCACAGATAATCAACATTGAGATGGCTTTTGTGCAGGTTTTGCTCGATGTAATATTGGATTTTCAGTAGTTGAGCTTGATGAACAGACGAGGCCTCGTCATGGTTAGAGCCCATGGAGTGCTCGGTAATTTGGGCCCCCAGTAGCTGCAAAATGGCCTGGCCTGCGGCAGTAGAAGAGATATGGCTCAGGCTGTCTTGTTGTTTGATGGCGCTTAACAGCGTTTCAAAGATGAGCTGGCCACAACCGTCTTGCATATGAAAGCGTTGCGCTAGTATCGAGTGCAGATACGATTGCCAAGGGCTGAGAAAATCGGCATCAACTTGTAACACTAAAAAATGTGAATCGCTGCTGGTATTGACGGTGTAAGGCAGGGTGGTGTCGTAGAGGGCCCATTGGCGCGCCGAGAGCTCGGAGCAATGGTCTTTTTGGATAACCTCGCTGCTGCCGGAAAGCTGGACTGTGAGTTTGTATATTTGTTTTTCTGCCTGCCGAGCCAGCTGCGGGGTGCGGATGACCGTGGTTTTTGACTTCAGATAAAGTTCGGTGACATCGACTGGCCCCAGCTGCTGGCTGGCTACGTTGAAGTATTGATCGTTGGCGCCGTGGTATCGGACTTCGAGGGGCACAAAGGTATTGGCGACAAAGTCGCGCCAAGTGTTGAACCCGCTGATATTGATTGAAGTATGCTGGAGTAGCATGTTGTCCTCCTGATCTACCACCGCCCTTGGTTGGTCATCTTAGTTATACCGTTTTTGATGACCAGCAGGCTACCGCGATTTACCCTAAGTATTTGTTGTTGTGGCAGTTATTGCGGTGCGCTGCTTATTTGCTGGCTTGGTAGGACTGCCCCGTTTTGCCAAATAAATATAGTGAGGGGGTCAGACCATGTTCGGCCATGATGGTTTCCAGACGAGCGCGTTCGGCGGCCACGTCTTGGAGGCGGTAGGCGCGCGATGCACCGACCTCGGAAGCTGTAAACGGGCGGTAGGTTCCGCTTTCAAATTCTTCCGGACTGAATTTGGCCACAATATAGTTGAGCACCAGGGCCAAATCGTCGTTGGTAATCTCGGATTGGGCTGCCCCAGGTACGCGGATCATGTAGCTGCGTCCTTCGGGAAAGCGGGTGAACAGGCCGATGGAATGGTTAAAGTCGGGCACGCTGCTATGTTTGGCTCCGGCGCCATCAAAGCGGTGGCAGCCAGCACATTGCAGGGCATAGTCCTTGAATGCCGTTTCGCTATTGAGAAAGTAGATCAGCTGTTCGGCATTGGTCTTGGGAATAGGGCGTTTTGCTTGTGCCGGGCTTGTGCTTAGGCCCAAGCACAAGGCAATACCAAGCAAAGATAAAAACCTCATGTTATTGCTCCTAGCGACAGAACGAAGTGGTTGTCACAACCACTTCGTTCAGGGTTAATTGCCGATGGGATGGCTTAGTTTTTCGCCAGGCCAACCACGACGGAAACAGTACAGTGATAGATACTGCTTTCGTTGGCAATACACCAGTTAACGTCGTTATGGAGGAAGAACTCGTAACCGGGACGCTCGCGTACGTGGGTATCGCAACCGCAACGGTTACAAGCGGTCTTGCCGCAGCAGTCGTGGTAGCTGACCAAATAGTCTTTGCCATCATTTGGGTTGTGACAAGTACCTACCCAGGAAATGGGTGAGGGGTCGGTACCGGGAGGGCAAGAGGTTGCTGTACCACCGCAGCAGCCACACAAGAAGCCGTCAACGGCACAGTGGCGCCAGTATTCACAAGAGAGGAGCTCCTCTTCAGTGACATCGGTGGGGTCAAGCACGGGCTTTTCCGACGAAGACGACGATTCGGCACGTGCGACAGGCAGCACCGGAATGACCGATGCCGAGGCAACCATGGCTTTGCCCAGGGTTGACAAAACACTGCGCCTTGACGCATGAAGCGCTAGGCGGCGTGAAATGGATTCACCTAAATTATCCAGCCATTGCATTTGTTTTCTCCTTACGTGAAACGTTCACTTCCTTTAAGTTGCCGTCCTTGTCGGCCTGATTTAAATAGTCTTGCATGGAGGCTACCCCGAGCTCTTTGGCCGTGAAAAGGCTTTCGAGTTGTTCGCGGGAGTTGATCAGCCCCTTGGCACGAATGATGCCTGTTTCGTCCATGAGTACGGCGTAGGGCAGCTTGCTGATGTGAAAGCTCATGCCCAAAGAGGTGGACAAGAGGTAGGGGAAGGGCGAGAGCTTGGCCTCTTTGTAGAAGGCCAGGTGCTCGGGCATTTCCCCGTCACTGGCAAGCATGACCCGAAGCCATTTTTTTTCCGTGTTGGCGATGGAACGCAAAACCGGCAGCAGTTTCTTACATACCGGGCAGGTGGGCGACACAAAGAACAGCAGCTGGCTGTGCTCGGTAGGCAGGCCAACAGTTTGTGGACGGCCAAGGATGTCGTTCATTTCGAAGGTGGGGGCTTGTTCGCCCACCTCGGGCCCTTTGTCAACGGTTAGGGCACCCATGGGGGCGACCCGTTCGTATAGCACCCCAATTTGGCGTGAAAGAGCCAGTACAACGATGACCAGAGCCACGATGACGACCCAGAGCAAGACATTGGATACGGCTAAGGCTCCCATTTAGATCTCCTTAAGTTTTTGTAATTTTACGTGGGATTCGATTAATTGATTGGCGGCATAGTACAGGCCTAAGAGGGCCAAGGTAGCACCAAAGAAGGTGATGCCATCGACCCAGCCAAAGTGCCGGTCGAATGCCATGTTGGTGGGTAGCAGAATGCCTATCAACAATGCCATCAAAACAACGTTACGGGCGACAAGCCACCAGGACAAGCCGGCGCTTTGATTTTTTAAACTACCACAACCACAGGCCACATCGGTATGGCCGCGCATCAGGTTAAATACTACCCCGGCAGTGGCGACCAGCATGACAAGCAGGGCGACAACAGCGCCCATCAACCGTGTTTGCGGCACAAGCAGCAGCAGGCCCGAGCAAAGCTCGGCGGCCACAAAGGCTGCCGCAAAGAGCTTGCTGCTGACGCTTGGCAAGATGCGATAGGCCAGTACAGCCCCTTCAAAGAGGCTGAAGTTGCGCAGTTTGTCGAGCCCGCCCATCAGCAAGATGATTGCCAGGGCTGCGCAGGACATATAAACCAGTAAAGGATCCATGATTTAACCTTTTACGTTGGGAAACGGCTCAACATGCAGCGCGGCTTCACCAGCGTTTTCGATGGTACGGATGTGCTTGGGCTCGTCTTCGCTAATGTCAAAGATGTGCACATTGCCCCCATCAAGCCCCAAGAGACGATTGCCAGGTTCGTCGATGGAGATGGAGAGCAGATGCATGCCAGGCACACGTGCGACGCGCTCTTGGCTCTCGAGGTCAAAGACCCAGATTTCATCGGCGGGGTTCTTATGGGTGCCCTCTTCGGCATCAGCATGCATGAGGACGTAGAAGCGTTTGTTGCCCTCGTGAACACCGGTCAGGTTATAGCCGCCTGGTGCCCAGCCCTCGGCGCGGTCTTCATCATTAAGCAAAGACCAGCTGGGCAGGATTTCTGCCTCGTCACCGCTGAGGTCAGCAGGGCGTACGTTACCGTAGAAGGATACGAAATACGCTGTGTCACCCAGGAAGGCTGGCTCGATATAGACCGGGTCGTCTTTGGGTGAGAAAAAGGTATCACTGCGGCTTTGCTGAGCGATCTGGCCCTCATCATCGAGGTCGATGGTCAACAAGGTGCCATCACCACAGACTGTGGCAAAGCTGTGCGGCTTGTTGGGTATGACGACAATGCTCCAGCAGCCAGCCGTGGCGGTAAGCTCGGCGACGTGCTCTTCTTTTTCGAGGTCAACCACGGCTACCGAGGATGCTGGTGTGGCGTTCTGGGCCAAGATGAATTTGCCATCGGGGGTTTGGCGGAAAATGCCCTTGTAGTTCAATGCCTGCACGCGATAGTTGGGCAGGATGATTTCCTTTTCAAAGGTGAGGGTGTCGCCATCCCAGATCTCAACGGTGTCTGTACGCTCGCCGCGTGTGACCCGTTCGTAGTAGGTGGCCATGGTGTAGATTTTCTTACCGTCGTTGGAAATCTCCATGTGGCCGTTGTAGCTGGTGGGGATCATGCCCAGGAACTTGCCCGTTTCGCCATCAAAAACGTGGACCCGGCTGTCCGACAAGTGGTTAAAGACGGCATCAAGGACAAAGATGCGATTTTCCTTGCCTTCTTCGGAGATAGAGTGATCGCCCGTCAAACGCTCGAGCGGCTCGAGGTTTTGGGCTGAGGCGGTAAATGCTAGCGCGCTACTGAATAGCGCCAGGGCTAGCGTTTTACGTAAAGTTGGTTGCATTGTGTTCTCCTTAAGCTTGTAGATGCATTCCCTTAGAAGATGTAGGCATAGCGAAACTGCAGGCCATGGAATTTGGGGCCGTTTTTCACACGGATGTCACGCGCATAACGCAGCTGGATTTGGTTGTGATCATTGATTTGATGCGTAATATCCGCTGCGAGTTGGTGGTTGCTAAGTGAGCCCATGACGGTTTCCCCGTTGATGCGCTCTTTACCGCCCATTTCATAGCGATAACGCAAGCCGGCGTAGGTAGAATCGCTGAGGTCGGTAGAAACAAAACCCATGAGACGGGTAACGGGTTTCTTTTTCAGGGTGCTACCGTAGTAGTTGTTGTTTTTGCCAAAGAACTCGAATTCGACCATCCCTTCGAGATAGGTGCTTTCACCAATGCCTTTGACAAAGGCAAAGTCATGGATCATGCCCCAGCGGTTTTCCCCGGGCGAGACGTCGGCCTGATGGGCACGATAACGGCCAGTGGGCAGGATAATGAATGGCTCGTAGGCGAAATAGGTACGGGTTTCGTCGTCGTTGAGAAGCCAGATGGCTGCACCAAGGTTGACGTCACCGATGCCGGTCAGGCGCTCTTTTTCGCCCCCAGCTTTGGCCGAAATGCGGCTAATGGGTGCGATCACCTCGAATTGCACCGTTTTGCCAGCAATTTCGCGATAATGCATTTGCCGGTACAGCGCATAGTTGACAGAAAGGTCGGGCCCTTCGCTAACGCGATTGCCATCGACATAAAAACGGTTTTTGGATCGCTCGTGACCAAAATACGTGGCGATGATGTCAGTGCCTGGTGGGGCAGGTAGCCAATCGCGCGTACTGGGGTCAGCGACAGCGCTTGCGCTACCGAGCATGAGCGCGCTGCCGAGCAATGCCGTCATTGTTTTTTTGAGCATGGGTTGTCTCCTTTGCAAAAAGATGCGCACAGGGGGCAAGCCCCCTGAATGGCCAGTTTATTTTTGGTAACCGATACACACCGATTTAGTTTCCAGGTAGCTCAGGATTGAAGTCTGGCCGTGTTCGCGCCCGATACCTGATTTTTTGAAGCCGCCAAAAGGCATGCTGGGGTCAAGCATGTTATGGGTATTGACCCAAACTGTGCCTGCCTGGATTTTTGGCACGACGCGGTGCACGCGGTTGATGTCGTTGGACCAGATGCTGGCGCCCAGCCCGTATTCGGTTTGGTTGGCCAGCTGGATGGCCTCTTCTTCGGTATCGAAGCGGTTGGCAACCAGGACGGGACCAAAAATTTCCTCTTGGGCAACGCGTGCATCAATGGCCACATCGGCAAAGACCGTGGGGCGCACGAAAAAGCCCTGTTCGGGTCGATCGGTGTTTTTGGTGACCTGGCGGCCCTCGTTACGGGCAATTTCAATGTATTTTTCGACCCGGTCTTTTTGGCGGGCTGAAATCAGTGGTGCAATCTGGGTTTGCTCGTTAAAGCCATCGCCCAGTACCATTTGGTCGGCCATTTCAGCAATTTTGTCGACGACCTGGTCGTAGATGCTGTTTTGAATATATACCCGTGAGCCTGCGGTGCAGACCTGGCCCTGGTTAAAGAAAATGGCGTTGGCTGCGCCGCCGATAGCTTGTTCGACATCGCAGTCGTCAAAGATAACCACGGGTGATTTGCCGCCGAGCTCGAGCGCGACCCGCTTGATGTCAGTGCCGGCCTGGGCACCGATCAGGCGACCGACCTCGGTTGAGCCGGTGAAGGTGATCTTGTTGACCAGAGGGTGCGCAGTCAGTGCGGCACCTGTAGTTTCGCCGCGGCCCGTGATGACGTTAAAGACCCCGGGTGGTACGCCAGCTTCGAGCGCGAGCTCGGCAAAGCGGATGGCGGTTAGTGGGGTTTCCTCGGCAGGCTTGAGCACAATGGTGCAACCAGTAGCCAAGGCAGGTGCTGCCTTCCAAACGGCCATGAGCAAGGGGAAGTTCCACGGTACGATGGCAGCAACGACCCCGACAGGTTCGAGGCGGGTATAAGCGTGATAACCGGTATCGGGTGGAAAGGGGATGGACAGGTTAAGGTGCTCACCTGAAATCTTGGTGGCCCAGCCTGCCATGTAGCGTAACCACTGGGCGCCCGAGTAGACATCTAACCCGTAGGCCAAACTAAGGAGCTTACCGTTGTTGCTGGTTTCCAGGTGGGCGAGCTCGTCAGCGTGCTGCTCGACCAGGTCGGCCAGCTTTAACAGAACGGCCTCACGCTGTGCAGGCAGGAAGTTGGCCCACTCGGAATGATGAAGCGCGTGGTGCGCGGCTTTGACAGCCTGATCGACGCCTTCGGCACCAGCCTCGGGTTGTTGGGCGATGATCTCACCCGTGGCGGGGTTGTACACCGGGATGGTGTCCCCATGCGAGGTTGTGACTGGCTGACCGTTGATGATCATGTGTTCACGGATGCCCGCCAGTTTGTTTTGGCTCATGGTTATCTCCTTGACGTAATTCTGACTACTAAGATCGGAGTATATCCACGCTTTAGTTCTAAAGTTGTTTAGTTGTGCATGAAAAGTTGATCTTTGTGCACCAATAAGGGTATTTACCTAGATGAACTGCCTGTTTTTTCAGTGACTTAGCGCGGCCTGCAGGGCTTTTGGCCGATCAGGGAAATGGGCTGAGGGGGGGCGGCTAGCCCGCTATTTTGTCAGGGCTGTCCCCAGTTCAAGGGCAGCCTTGGCAGCAACCAACAGATGGGGCAGTAAGCCAAAAGCTTGTCGTTTGAGGGTTTCGTTTCGAAGGCTACAAACCAGCTACAAGCCATTCATAAGGCATTTAAAAGCCAGCCGCAAGCCACAAAAAACGCCCCGGGCTGTCAGGCCTTGGGGCGTTCTCGTTGCCCTGTTCACGCTGTTTCGCCGCTATGGCAGACCGCGTGTTTTGTTAGGGTGGGGGCAGCGTTTGGCCGGGTGCCTTGTTAAGGCAGGGCCAGTGTCTGCCCAATTTTTATTTCTTGGCGAGCAAGAAGCCGGCATCAGGCACATGGGTTTCCAGGCCAAGGGTCTTTAGAATTTGATAGACGGTGGCTACCGAGGCCGAAAGCACTGGCTTGCCGATGAGATCCTGGGCGCGTTGAATGGCTGGCAATGAAGGCATTTGTACGCAGGCAGACAGGATAACGGCGTCGGCATCCTGATAGTTCAGGTTTTGGACGTGGGTGAGCAGGTTTTCAGGATTGAGTCTGCCCACTTCGAGGTTGTCAGCAACCTCGAGGCTAATGGAATCCAGTACCTGGATGCCTTCGGCCTCAATGTAGTTGACAACGCGCTCGGTCAGCGGCTTCATGTAGGGGGTAATGACAGCCACTTTGTTGAAATTGTATTCCTTGAGGCTATCTACCAGGGCGCCGGCAGAGTTGATGACGGGGATTTCAACCCCTGTGGTTTTGACGGCGTCCTCAAGGCGACACTGCGAGACCTTGTGGTAGCCATTGCCCTGAGCCATGATGGCCACAAGGCAGGCGTAGGCCAAGACGTCGCAGTGGGCATCGGCCAGCTCTACCACGCAGCGATCGCTATCCGCATCCATTTTTTTGAGTTCTTCGGGGGTGACGTTCTGCATGCGCATCCGCGACGAATGAAAAGTAAAGTTTTCATCCGGGTAGAGCGCTTTGCGTGCATTCAGCATGGCCGGAATTTCCGTTTCCATGGTGGTGTTTGAACTGGGGACAATTTGCCCGACGCGATAAGTTTTCATTTCATCTCCATCATGTACAAGAGGCATATGCGCCTGGTATGGGGTTAGGCTTTACAATTGTTTTAAGGTTAGACTAAGTGTAGGCAAACGAAGGGCGGTATGACCTGCGATTTGGTTATCACTGTTGCCCGAATGCATCGTTAGCTGTCCTGGGTTTGGCTGGTCAACATTCGGCATTGGCCGGTTGATCGCTGAGTCTGGCGCCCGTGGTTTGTGCACTGCGCTCGCGGTCCTGCATGATGATGCTGCGCAGCGATTCTTTCAGGCGCCCAACATCCAGGGGTTGCAAACGCCGGATGACATCTTTTTCGTGTTCTTTGGCTTTGTCAATTAACCCGGTGATTAGGGTGCGCCCGGCTGGGGTAATTTTTACCAGGGTCACACGGCGATCGCTTTGGTGCTCTATCCGCCCGACATAGCCGGCCGTGACCAGTTTGTCGACTACACGGGTGACGGTAGGTTGTTTGCTGGTCGATACGCGCGCCAGGTCGCCCACACTGATGATGCCCGTGCTGGATAAGATCGACAAGACCCGCCACTCGGTAATGGTCAGCCCGTTTTTTTGCACAATGTCGTGGAATTCCGACGATATGATTTGGCTTGCCTGAGCGAGCAGGGCCAATAGATAGTCATCAACGAAAGTTAAATGATTTGCCACAAGTCATCCATATAAAACTACATTTTTTATTTACTATAACCAAAATAATGGTTTTTTTTGCAGGTCTTTGGTGCCGTCTGGGCCCAGCCTAGGGAAAACCATTAGAACTAATATGTTGAGAGATAAACATATTCATATGAAAATAATAGCATGATCAGGTTTTTATCATCTAGTAGCAAAAGGAGACCATAATGGCGGAACGTTCCTTTGTCGAAGAGGTTAAAAAGCTCCATCTCGGTGATGGCGAGGTCTTTACCGGTGAGGGTATCCTGGCGGTGACCAAAGCGTTGCTCGAGTCCGGGGTTTCTTATGTCGCCGGTTATCAGGGTGCTCCTATTTCTCATCTGATGGATGTCCTGGCCGATGCGCAAGATATTTTGTCGACCTATGGCATTCGTTTTGAAAATAGTGCCTCTGAGGCCACGGCTGCGGCTTCGCTGGCGGCCTCGGTTAATTACCCCTTGCGCGGGGCAGTGACTTTCAAGGCGACGGTAGGTACCAACGTTGCCTCTGATGCCTTGGCAAACTTGGCCTCTGGCGGGGTCAAGGGCGGTGCCCTGGTGATCGTGGGTGAAGACTACGGCGAGGGCTCTTCAATTATGCAAGAGCGCAGTCATGCTTTTGCGATGAAGTCGCAAATGTGGCTGCTTGACCCACGCCCCAACCTGCCCTGTATTGTCCAGGCCGTCAAAGACGGCTTTGAGCTTTCTGAGGCCAGTAATACCCCAGTGATGCTGCAGCTGCGTATCCGCGCCTGCCATGTGCATGGCAGCTTTGTGGCTTCAGATAACCAGCATCCCAAATTTACACTGAAAGATGCGATCGAGGCGCCCGAGCGCGATGTTGATCGCATTGTCCTGCCACCTGCCAGTTTCTTGCATGAAAAAGAAAAAATCGAACAGCGCTGGCCAGCGGCCGTTAAATTCATTGAAGAGCGCCAGCTTAACGAGTTCTTTGGCGAAGATGGCGATATCGGCTTAATTGTCCAAGGGGGCAACTACAACAACGTTATCCGGGCGCTGGACCACCTTGATTTAGCCGATGTATTTGGTGAGTCCAAAATTCCCTTGTATGTCATGAATGTGGCTTACCCGCTGATCGAATCCGAGGTGGTTCGTTTCTGCGAGGGCAAGCGCGCGGTGCTGGTCCTTGAAGAGGGGCAGCCCAACTATGTCGAACAAAACATTTCTGCCATTCTGCGGCAGCACAAGGTCGATGTCGAGCTACATGGCAAAGACTTTATGCCCAAATACGGCGAATACAACACCCAAACTGTGCTGAAAGGTTTGCGTCAGTTTTTTGAGCACTACGGCCGGGTTGCCCCTGAGCCAGAGCGCAAGCCGCGTGTGATTCCCCGTGTTGAAGGCGAGGGTGGTTTAGAGCGCAGCGTACAGGTTGAGCGCTTGAATGACGAGGTCGATGCGGCCAGCGAGGCCATAGGCTCGTTAAATAGTGCCACCACTGATGAGATTGCTGCAGTTCAGCAGGCGGCGGCTCAGACCATGGCCACCCAGGCTGCTGGGCAGGCGTCCAGTCAGGCCAGTGCGGCCCAATCGGCGGCCATGCACGCCTTGACCCAACATGCCAGTGAAGCAGAGGGGCAGCTAACCAATGGAAATGGCCTGGCCCCCAGACCCATGGGGTCTTTGGATGAAAACGTGCACGCCCGTCCGCCCGGTTTTTGTACCGGGTGTCCCGAGCGGCCCATTTTCACGGCCATGAAGCTGGTTGAGCGCGAGCTTGGCGAGCATCACGTCAGTGCAGACATTGGTTGTCACCTGTTTTCCATTTTGCCCCCCTTTAATTTGGGTAATACCACCATGGGTTATGGCCTGGGTGGGGCCGGGGCGGCTGCGTTAAACCCCGAGGGAACCAATAAGCGCGCTATCTCTGTGATGGGTGATGGCGGCTTTTGGCACAATGGGCTGACCAGCGGGATTGCCAATGCGGTCTTTAATGAAAGCGACAACCTGACCATCGTAATCGACAATAGCTACACTGCGGCCACAGGGGGGCAGGATATTCTTTCCTCCAAGGCCCAAAACCCCACGCGCAGTACGGGCCATGCCATCGAGGAGGCCGTGCGCGGGGTGGGGGTCAAATGGTTGCGCAGCATTCGTCGCACCTACGACCTTAAAACCATGACCAATACCCTGCGCGATGCGCTGACCACCAAGGACAAAGGGCCCAAGGTTATCGTGGCGCAAAGTGAGTGCATGCTTAACCTGCAACGGCGCAAGCGGCGCGAGACCCGCAAGCAGCTGGCCGAGGGGCAGCGGGTAGTGCGCGAGCGCTATGGGGTCGATTCTGACACCTGTACCGGGGACCACTCTTGCATTCGCTTGTCCGGTTGCCCGTCCCTGACGATCAAGGAAAACCCTGATCCGCTGCGTCGCGATCCGGTGGCTTCTGTGGTCGATAGCTGTGTGGGCTGTGGTTTGTGTGGCGAAGTCGCGCATGCGGCGGTACTTTGCCCCTCGTTCTATCGTGCCAAAATCATCAATAATCCGACCGGTCTGGACAAGTTCATGGACAAGGTGCGTCGCGCCGTGATCGGCTGGCTGCAGCGTCGTAGCGACGCTAAGCGCGCGGCTTACACGTTTTAATTCATAGGGTTGTACAAGCATGCAAGTCAAACCAATCAAGATTGCTATTTTGGCGATGGGTGGCGAGGGCGGCGGTGTCCTTGCCAACTGGATTGTTGCCTTGGGCGAGCATAATGGGTATATCGCCCAAACCACTTCAGTACCAGGGGTGGCGCAGCGCACTGGGGCAACCATTTACTATGTCGAGCTTTTCCCCAAGGCACAGGTGCCCGAGGGCAAGCAGCCCGTGTTGGCGTTGATGCCCATGCCTGGTGATGTCGATGTGGTGTTGGCCTCCGAGCTGATGGAGGCCGGGCGGGCAGTGCAGCGCGGCCTGGTGACGCCGGATCGGACCACTTTAATCACCTCTACCCACCGGGTTTATTCCATCGCGGAAAAATCTGCCATGGGAGATGGCCGTGTCGATAGCGAGGCGTTGATTACGCATACCCGTGCCGCCGCCAAGCGTTATATCCACTTTGACATGGCCGAGGCCGCTGAGCAGGCCGGCAGTGTGATCAGTGCCGTGCTGTTTGGGGCCCTTTCTGCGGCAGGGGTCCTGCCCTTTAGCCGCCAGCAGTTCGAGCAAACCATCGAGCGCGGTGGCATTGGGGTGGCCGCCAGTTTGCGGGCTTTTGATGCTGCTTATCAGCGGGTCGAGGAAAGTGATGCCCTCGATGCAGAAACCGCGGCCAAGGTTAGCCAAACTGCTGATGTTCAAGCCAAACACCCCAAGGTGGCCCGTTTGCTGGATCAGGTGCGGGCAGATTTCCCCGAGCAGTCCCATGATTTGATTATTGAAGGCGTGCGACGCCTGATCGATTTCCAGGACGTGGCTTATGCGCAGCTTTATGTCGACAGATTGAAAAAGCTGCAAGACAACATCCAGGGTGACAGCGCTGGTTTTATTTATGAAGCGGCTCGTTATCTGGCATTGTGGATGTCCTTCGAGGATGCCATTAGGGTGGCCGACCTCAAGACCCGGGCCAAACGTTTTGAGCGGGTGGAAAAAGAGGTGCGCCTTAAAGATGACCAGCTTTTGCTGGTACATGAATACATGCACCCGCGGGTCGAAGAAATTAGTGAAATTTTACCCAGTGTCCGTCTCGGACGCTGGTTCTTGAACCCCAAAAGCTGGGGGCACAAGCTGTTGCGGGCAACCACCCAAAAAGGGCGGGTAATACCTACCAGTACGCTGCGGGGGTTTGTGTTGTTGTACACCCTGGGCGGCATGAAACGCTGGCGCCGACGCACGTTGCGCTATCAGGTAGAGCAAGAACGTATCGAGGCCTGGTTGCAGCGGGTGCAGGGCTTGGCCAGCACGCATCCGGCCCTGGCGCTCGAGGTGCTGCGCATGCAGCGCCTGGTCAAGGGTTATGGGGATACCCACCAGCGTGGCCTGCGCAGCTTCAATACCATCAACGAAGTTCTGGACAAACACCAAGAGCGTCTATCGCCCAATGTTTTGCAAGAGCTTTGTCAGGCGGCCCTGGCCGATGATCACGGCCATGCCCTGGAAAAGGCGCTAAGGGGTCATGCCTTGATCTAAATTAAGGGGGGGTTAATGCGGGTTATCTTTGTGGGCGGAAGTACTGTAAAATCGCTTTACTTCTAAATCATTTGCAAGGCAAATTGGTCGATAAGTAGGGGCGCACTATGCTCTGCTTGGCCCCGTCTGGGCCGCAATTTGGTTACCCGTTTATTTGATGTGTATAGGAATAGCAATAATGAAGCAAAACGTTGGCTTATCCAATGAAACCTCGGTACAGGCTCACGAGGCCGGTTATGAAGGCCGCATTGGCCCCGAAGACCCTGCCAGCTTGCGGTTGTGGCTTCGCCTCATGACCTGCACCACAGAAATTGGCGATGAAATCCGCCGTCGGCTCAGAGCTAATTTTGATATTTCTTTAGCCCGTTTTGACTATATGGCACAACTGTACCGTTACCCCGAGGGGTTAAAGATGGGCGAGCTATCGCGCTATTTAATGGTTACGGGGGGCAATGTCACCGGTTTGACTGACGAGCTGGCCCGCGAGGGTCTGGTATCCCGTACCAGCAGCCCTACCGATCGCCGGGCCTGGTTGCTGCGCCTCACACCAAAGGGGAAAAAGGCTTTCGAGGCCATGGCCAAAGAGCACAATCATTGGGTGGCCGAGCTATTTTCCGGCCTTGATCATGATGCGGTCGAAATGCTGTACGAGCATTTGGGTCGGTTGCGTGCCCATTTGTCCGTAGTGACCAATCGGTAGTCATTATTATTTTTATAAAGGTTTGTGTATGGGTACCAAGCTTTTCACCAAAGAGCACCGCATTCGATTTTCCGAGTGTGACCCGGCGGGGATTGTTTTCTATCCGCAGTATTTTGTCTTATTTAACGATCTGCTCGAAGAGTGGATCGACACCCTGATACCCGAAGGGTTCCATGGGCTGATTTTGGAAAAAAAGGTCGGCATGCCTACCGTGCACCTGAATGCCGATTTTCGCTCTATTAGCCAGATGGGCGACGATGTCGTACTTAGCATCGGCATTATTCGATTAGGGGGGCGTTCCATACGGCTGCGTTTGCAATGTGTGGGCAAGGACGGTGTGTTACGCATGCAGGTCGAGCAGGTCATCGTGACGACCTCGCTATTGACCCACAAGGCAATATCCGTACCAGAGTTTTTGCGTATTCCCATGCAGGAGTACGTATTACCAGCAGTAGAAGCCCAGGTTAGCTAAAGATGGGCAGATTAGGGTTTGGTGTTATATGGGTGAACGGAAGACCCGCGGTCTTGTTTGTTTAAGCATATAGTTCACTTATATAATTTTTATCAATAAATATACTTGTTTAGCCGAGACTGTACACAACTTGGCGAACAGGCTCATGGGGGGAGTTATGAACATTGTCTGCATCGGTGGTGGGCCGGCTGGATTGTATTTCGGTCTGCTCATGAAGCTGCAAAACCCTGACAACAAGGTGACGGTCATCGAGCGAAACCGCCCGTATGACACCTTTGGTTGGGGGGGGGTATTTTCGGATGCCACCA
>Ga0079226_10000799_pt1 | contig 23160 bp, 24 predicted proteins | sample Poulit2014_FD_76345 | JGI IMG/M metagenome (GOLD analysis project Ga0079226, IMG submission 76345) | Agricultural soil microbial communities from Georgia to study Nitrogen management - Poultry litter 2014 | ecosystem: Environmental > Terrestrial > Soil > Agricultural land | place: USA: Georgia...
ATTTCATTGCTGGGTCTGATTAGTGTTGTCTTTTTTAAGATATTTGTACCTTGATAACTTAATATTTAATTATTTTTCTCTTGACATATCACCGCAGGTCTTATCTATTATCATAACAGCTATTTTTTAATGGTAAAGTAGTAGACAACGTAAAAAGCTACTAATCTAATAAAAGTATAAGAATAATGCTAAAATGGCATTAATGAGATAAAGGAATATGATGAAAACGATTCTTTTTTATCTTTATTATTTTGATCAACGCCTTTGCGAATGCGTAAAAACTGATTATGGAAGAATTCTTTTACAATTTATGTACAGTTTAGTGAATAAATACATGAAAAGTAATTGTTCTTGTTTGTTTACGCACAGTGTACTAAAATGAGTAGAGTGTCAAAAGCTTAGAGTTAGGGTGATTATAGATGATTAGGACTTTTCAAGGGGTGCCTTTTTCGATATTAGAGCTAGCATTAGTGAATGAGGAAAACGATGAGAGTGAAGCATTGCAAGACATGCTACAAGTGGCAAAAAAGGCTGATAAGCTTGGATTTCATCGTTTCTGGTTAGCAGAGCATCATAATATGCCTGGTGTTGCTAGTTCTGCAACATCAATCTTAATTGGCCATGTCGCGGAACATACCGAAAGAATTCGCGTCGGTTCGGGAGGTGTAATGTTACCAAACCATGCGCCTTTAATTGTCGCTGAACAGTTCGGTACATTAGAGACTTTATATCCAAATCGAATTGATATTGGCATCGGACGTGCACCAGGAACGGACCAAGCGACGGCTTATGCGCTTCGCCGTTCGCTTCATAGCGAAGGAGAGACTTTTCCAGAATTATTAGCAGAGTTGCGATCCTATTTTGAAGCAGATGAACAAGCGCTCGTGAAAGCTATTCCTGGGATGGGGTTAAAGCATATTCCAATATGGTTACTCGGCTCCAGTGATTATAGTGCTCGGCTGGCGGCTAGTCTTGGCTTACCGTTTTCTTTTGCAAGTCATTTTGCACCTCAACTATTATATGAAGCATTAAGGTTATATCGTGAACAGTTTAAACCATCGGAAGTTCTAAACAAGCCCCAGGCGATGGTTGCAGTTAATATCGTCGCAGCTGATACGGATGAAGAAGCAAATTATATCGGTTCATCACTTAAGAAGATGTTTTTACATTTAGCGCAAGGTATTTCATCGAAGTTCCAACCACCAACTGAGGAAAAGTTTACAGCTTATGAAGAGGCGTTATTTAGTCGTTCGCTTGATCCTCATACGACAATAATCGGAAGTAAAGAAACAGTCGAAAGGAAACTAAACAATTTAATAGAGAGAACGGAAGCCGATGAACTAATTATAAGCTCGCCAATTTACGACTTAGATGCTCGTTTACGTTCTTTAGAAATTATTGCCCAATTGTTCGACCATACGTAATAAGTAAAATAAAGAAGCTAGGGATAAAATATGCCCCTAGCTTCTTTTTATTTACATATAACTTTACTCAATGTCGATTTGTTCTTTCGGCATAACGTGCATATCCTTTGCATCGGTATGAGCGTACATTTCGTACGTACCCGCCTCTTCAAAGGTATATTCGATTGTATAAGTTCCGTCGCCATTGTTTTCAGCGTCGAACTTTACGCTATTTTCTTGCTCTTCATCTTCAATTTCCCAAATTTCAAATACGACATTTGCATCAGTGACAACTTCATCGTCATATGTAACGATAGCTTGTAGTTCTACAGAATCACCTACTTCAGCTGTATCAGGAACGATGAACTCTACTTCTGGAATGATAAAGTCATCGGCACTATCTGTATCTTCACCTCCACAAGCAACGATAAAGCCTAGCACACCTATAAGTAACAACGTAAGGAAAAATCTACGCATCCTTATACCTCCATATAATTTATAGTGAATGGATTAGACCCGCATCTTCTAATAGGAGTAAATCGTCGATAATTAGTTCGACGTTTTTACTTTCTAATCCACTATAACCTTTTACAATATTTCCTTTCGGATCAATTAGAAAAAATCGCGTATCATGAATAAATTGATCATCATCTAGTTCGGGTTCTTGTAACATCGCTCGGAATGATTTAATCGAAAGTTCTTTAATCGTTTGAAAATCGTATCCGGTTAAAAAGTGCCAATTCGTAAAATCAGCACCATACTCATCACCATACGCTTTTAAAACTTCGGGTGTGTCAAAATTTGGATCGACGGAAAAAGAAACGAGCTGAATATCGATATTTTCTTCTTTTAACCTATCTTGCAATGTCGACATATTCGTCGTCATTGGTAAGCAGGCAGTAGTACAATTTGTAAAAATAAAATCAGCAATCCACCAATCACCTTTTAAATCATCCCGGCTAATCTCTTCGCCTTGTTCATTTGTAAAGGAAAAATCGCCGACTTCCTCCGATAAATTCGTTTCGATCGGTAACTTCGCTTGGCAACCGACTGAAAAAAGGACAACTACAATAAATAAATATAAACGTACTTTTTGAATCAATATTCCTCACCTTTTTTATTCCTATACATTTAAATGCTCTTTCATTTTAGACAGCACTTCATTATATGTATGTACGATACCGGAAAATCCTTTTACAAATCTCTCAGCGTTTGTCTTCGAATTAAACACTAAAATTTGTGGTTGGCAACATGTAATTTGTACTGAAGGTTCAGTGACGAAGTATGCGATATGAGCACTGATCGTCGTCCCGGTAAAAAAATCATATGTAATCGCCTTGACAACATTATGTTGTAATTGCAGTTGACGAAGGATACCACAGTGAGCACAACAGGTACGTTCAATTTTGTCGTCCGTAAGAATAAGTTGATAAGCGAAACGATCGTTCACGGGTCGATGACATAGGCTACATATGTCGTGCTTTGTGTCGGGGGTTTCCGTAGGTGTCGTTTGAGCAAGGGAGATACCACCGAACGTTTTAACGACAAAGCCGTCATCGACAAGTTGCTTTACATCGCGATGAATCGTCATTTCTGAGACGTTTAATTCCTCGCTTAACTCAGAAATTTTAACGTTTTTCTTTTTTGAGACAATTTCTTTAATTCGTTCGATTCGTTCGATAGGTAACATCGCGAACCCTCCCTTAACGAATGTTATAATTAAACATATATAATCGCATTATAACATACGTTGAAGCAATTCTAAATCGTAAATGTATGAAAAAAACTCAATAAATAAACGTTATGAAGCAAAGTGTCAAATATCTTTGCGAAAATTATGTTTAATATATGAAGTTATATTTTTTGATGAAGTGTGAGAGTATTATTGTTATATTATATGGATAAAGAAAAATAATAAATACGTAAAAGTTGAATTTTTACTTAGACGACTTAAAATGATAATGGATATAAAAAACGTACATAGGAGGAGCGAATCAATGGCTGAGAAGAAAGAGTTCCAAGCTGAATCAAAGCGGTTACTTGACTTAATGATTCATTCCATTTATTCACAAAAAGAAGTGTTTTTACGGGAATTAATTTCTAACGCAAGTGATGCAATTGATAAAGTGTATTATAAAACGTTAATGGATGAAGCGGTTTCTTTTAATCGTGAAGATTATTACATTAAAGTAATTCCGAATAAAGAAGAGCGAACACTCATCGTAAAAGATACAGGTATCGGGATGACCCGTGAGGAATTAGAAGAAAATTTGGGTACAATTGCAAAAAGTGGCTCCCTAGCTTTTAAATCGGAAGTAGAAATCGAAGAAGACTTTGATATTATCGGTCAATTCGGAGTTGGATTTTATGCGGCGTTTATGGTGGCGGATAAAGTAGTCGTTGAAACGAAGGCGTACGGTTCTGATGAGGCCTTTAAATGGACTTCCGAAGGGGCAGATGGCTATATAATTGAACCGACTGAAAAAGAGGAAGTAGGAACGACGATTACCCTTATGCTAAAGGAAGATACCGAGGAAGAAACGTATAGCGAATTTCTCGAAGAGTATCGTTTGCGCCAAATTATTAAGAAATATTCTGATTTTATTCGTTATCCAATTAAAATGGATGTGACAAAACATAAACCAAAAGATGACGATGAAGAAGAAACGGTAGAATACATCGAAGAAGAGACGATCAACAGTATGATACCAATTTGGCGTAAGCAACGCAGTGAATTAACGAAGGAAGACTATGAAAACTTTTACCGAGAAAAACAATACGGTTTCGATAAACCATTACGCTATATTCATACGAGTGTCGATGGAGTTGTTCGCTACCATGCGATTTTATTTATCCCTGAGACAATGCCTTTCGATTATTATTCAAAAGAATACGAAAAAGGTCTTGAATTATATGCCAATGGTGTACTCATTATGGAAAAGGCGCCAGAACTTATTCCGGACTATTTCAGTTTCGTAAAAGGAATGGTCGATTCGGAAGATTTATCGTTAAATATTTCCCGAGAAATGTTACAACACGATCGTCAATTAAAAGTGATTGAGCGTAACTTAACTCGTCGAATTAAGTCCGAACTAGAATCGATGTTAAAGAAAGATCGCGAGACGTATGAGAAGTTTTATAACGTATTTGGCCGTCAATTAAAGTTTGGCGTATACAATGACTTCGGTGCTCATAAGGAAGTGTTACAAGACTTATTACTTTTCTATTCTTCAACAGAGGAAAAGTTAGTTAGTTTAAAAGAATACGTCGAACGAATGAAAGAAGATCAGAAGTATATTTTTTATGCTACGGGCGACTCGATCGAACGAATTGCTCAACTACCTCAGACGGAGCTAGTTGCGGAGAAAGGGTATGAAATCTTATACTTCGATGATGATGTCGATGAATTTGCAATTCAAATGATGCAAAACTACGAAGGCAAAGAATTTAAAAACGTTGCTAGCGAAGAGCTCGATCTTGAAACTGAAGAAGAAAAAGAAGAAGCGAAAAAAGAAGCAGAAACGCATAAAGATCTTTTTGAAAAGATGAAGGAAATTTTAGACGGAAAAGTAAAGGATGTTATCATATCTAAACGTCTCCGTAGCCATCCGGTCTGCTTCTCAACAAAGGGCGAATTATCCTTAGAAATGGAAAAAGTATTGCAACAAATGCCGGATAGTGGACAAGTAAAGGCTGAAAAAGTATTAGAAATAAATACAAAACATAATGTATTTCCAGTATTAGTCGAAGCTTTTGAAAAAGATGAGGAAAAGTTAAAAACTTATACTAACTTACTTTACAACCAAGCGATGTTAATCGAAGGTCTACCAATCGAAGATCCAATTCAGTTTTCAAAAGATATTAGCAAATTAATGCAAGCATAACGTAAAAACGTTGGCAGATACCGGTAGTTGGAGTCTACTGGTATTGCTAACGTTTTTTTTTTCAGAAATGTAATGTTATAATATTTCTAATCGATCATTATAGAAATGGAGTTCGAAAGACTTGTCAGAAAGAAAGTTTGACCGAAATTTACATATTAGAACAGTAGGATTACGTGAATGGGGAAAAGAAGCAAATAAATATAATCGCTATGAAGCGACACCGTATCAAGCGTTAGAACAATTGTTTGAAACGTATTCCTTTGAACCGGGAGATCAGTTAATCGACTTCGGCTGTGGAAGGGGACGAGTCGTCTTTTATGTTCACAATCGATTTAATATTCCGGTTACAGGCATCGAAGCGCATGATACAACTTTTGAAGAAGCATTGATGAATGAGGAAATCTATCTTCGTAATCATGCTCATCTTGATGCACCGATTCAGTTTGAATTTGCGTTAGCGGAACAGTATGAAATCGCTGAAGAGTATAATAAGTTTTTCTTTTTTAATCCTTTTTCTGTGAAAATTTTCAAACAGGTGATGAAAAATATTATGGAATCGTACAAACGTTATCCACGGACGATAGAAATTATTTTATATTATCCGTTAAATGATTATATTCATTTCCTACGCAACCATACGCCCTTTGAATTAATTAATAAAATTAAGGTTAGAAACGGCGAGCACGGTTCCTATGGTCGTTTTGAAATATATCGTTTACGGCCGGAGGTACAGGACGAGGTCGGGGAAGTGTAATGGTTCGACGTATTTTTACGATTGTTTTTCAAATAGGGATTTTATGTATATTTTTTCTCATCGGTACGTGGATAGAAACAGCATTAAATCTTGTGATTCCTGGTAGTGTCATTGGTTTAGTATTGCTTTTTTTATGTTTATATTTCCGCATCATTCCTGAACGGTTTGTACGAGAAGGTGCCCAGTGGATGACGAAACATTTAATTTTATTTTTTATCCCAGCAACCGTGGGTATTATGAATTATTTCGACTTATTGCTTGGAAAAGGCTTTGCTCTTGTCATTATAACAGTTGTCAGTTCGCTTATTGTTCTCCTTATAAGTAGTTACGTAACAGAAAAACTAACAATAAGGAAGGAATCGAAACATGGGTAATGTAGGAATTGCATTATTATCGATCATTGGTACGATTATTAGCTATATTGTTGGAAGAAAACTATTTCAAACTTTCCAGACACCCCTTCTACTACCAATTACGGTCGCATTAATTATTATCGTAACGATATTAATGCTTGGCCGTATCACGTATGAAACGTACATGATTGGTGGAAAGTGGATTCATCTTTTTTTAGATCCGGCGGTAGTCGCCTTAGCTTATCCTCTTTATGAACAACGAAATTTATTAAAAAGGCTAGCATTACCGATTTTAGTCGGAAGTTTTGTCGGTTCAATTATCGGAGTTGTAACGGGGGTATTCCTTGCGAGATTTGCTCGATTAGATGAAGTATTAATGTATTCACTATTGCCTAAGTCTGTTACAACGCCGGTAGCAATGGATATAAGCGAGGCCCTCGGTGGAATTGCTTCCTTAGCAGCGGTATTAGTAATTATCGCTGGATTAACGGGAGCTTTATTTGGCCCTTTTTTATTTCGACTGTTTCGCTATCGTAGTGAAGTTGCTCGAGGAGTTGGTTTTGGTAGTGCTTCGCATGCAATTGGAACGGCTCAAGCCTTCGAGCGTAGTGAGTTAGAAGGCTCTAGTAGTACGATTGCGATGATCGTAAGTGCTGTTTTTGTCTCAATTTTAACCCCACTTTTCGTTACAATTTTATAAAATAACAATAAAAAAACATGCGGTGTTTTACTAAGTATACTCCGCATGTTTTATATTTTTAATGTCGTTTTTGTAGCCAAAGAATTCCAGATTTCGTCAAGCGAGGTAAAAATCCAGTAATAGAACGTTGGAACATACTACCGAAACCGTCCGATTTCCCAAGGGATCCAAGAGTTCCACGGAGTTTGATTTCCTTTGGTTTTTTCGGTTCTTTTCCTTGTAAGAGATCGCTTAAAATAGTCGCGACCTGCTCGCCTTGTTGGCCGGCCAATTGAGCACTAGGGGAATGTTCAGAGGAAGCATTATCTCCGATAACATAAATATGCTCATGCCCCGGTACTTGGAAGAAATCATTTACGATAACTTTATCGTAATTATCCTTTTCGAACGGAAGGTCTCGTACGAGATGGTGCGGTTGTACTCCGGCAGTCCAGATTGTGACATCATTCACATAACAGATGCCATTATTACAGACACCATCTTTTTCAACATATTCCACATTAGCATAATGTAATACTTCGACGTCATTTTTTACGAACCAGTCGGCTACGTGAGCTTGAATCTTTTTGTCAAAAGCTTTTAATACTGTGCCTCCACGGTCGAGTAGACGGATGTTTAAATCGGGACGACTTTCACGGATTTCCGATGCTACCTCAATCCCACTTAATCCAGCACCGACGACAGATACTTTTCCATAAGCCCGTAAGTTTCCGACGGCTAATCCGGCTTTACGAGCTTTCGAGAAGCTTTGGACACTTTCGGTATATTTTGCAGCACCTTCAATACCGTGATAGGCATCTTCACAACCGAGAGCGATAATTAAATAATCGAAAGAAACGACCGTACTCCGATCTTGAAAATGGATGATTCGTTCTTCTAAATCAATCGAACTTACTGTACCAAATTCATAACTTACTTGATCATGTTGTGGAAACGGGGAACGGACATCAACATCGGCAGAAGTACCGGCAACAATCGTATGGAATTCGGTTTTGTAGGAGTGATACGGATTTTTATCGACGACAGTAATTTGAATGTCATCAGGAAGAGAAGTGCTAATTAAACCTGTTAACACTTTTATGCCACCATATCCGCCTCCTAAAATAACTAAGTTTTTCACGCTTAATACCCCCACTTAATCTGTCAAATAGTTAAAAACGTAATCCCACATCTTCATTAAATATTAACAATTCTTATATTAAAGATAGCAAAATATCGCTAAAAACACTAGGAATTGACTCTTTTTTTCCTTATGAAGAATACCAATGAGCCACCTTCTCATCGGCCGGTAAAAAAGCTGCTAATAATCCAATAATCGGTAAAAAGGCTACGACAATCATCGTCTTTGTAATGCCGAACAAATCGATAACAGATCCGAAGACGACCGCGCCGATTGCCCCCATACCGAAGGCAAAACCGACGATTAAACCAGACATCGTACCAATTTTACCGGGAATTAACTCTTGGGCATAGACGACAGCAACAGAAAAGCTCGATAAGAGAAATAACCCGATCAGCCCTAATACAACTAGTGCCACATAATAAGGGACAAAAGGTAATAATAGTGCTAACAGCGCGGGTACAATAAAAGAAAGTAAAATGACGTTGCGCTTGCCAAACCGGTCAGCTAATGGTCCACCGAGAAACGTTCCGACCGCACCAGAAAATAAAAAAACAAAGATAAATAATTGCGCTTTTGCAATAGAGATTGAGAATGTATCGATTGCAAAAAAGGCATAAAAGTTTGCGATCGCACTATGATACCAGGAGCGAACGAAGACGATTGTAACGAGTAAAATAACTGCAACCGTAAGCGCTCGTCGTGGTGCTTTTCGCTGTTGTTCCTCTTTTTGATTATTTCCGTTTTGGGCTAGAATGTGCAACTTTTCTTTATACCATCTAGCAATGTAAAGGAGAAAAAGAACTGCTAAAAAGGCGACTAAAGTAAACCAAATAGCACCGAACTGACCTAAAGGAACGAGAATTAATGCAGTAATTAACGGAGCTAACGCTTGTCCGGCATTACCACCGACTTGGAAAATACTTTGGGCAAAACCTCTTCGGGGCCCCGCTGCTAAAAAGGCAACGCGAGAACCTTCAGGGTGAAACGTCGCTGAGCCGATTCCGATAAATAGCACACTTAATAAAATCGTATAAAAGTTAGGCGCAAAAGCTAAGATCGCCATTCCAATCATACTGCTCATTAAGCCAATTGGTAGAGCGTATGGTTTTGGTCGTTTGTCCGTATACATTCCGATCACTGGTTGCATAACAGAGGCGACTATATTCAAGGTAAAAGCAATTAATCCTAATTGCGTAAAGGTTAATCCTAGTGACTTTTCCAAAATAGGAAACATCGCGGGAATTACCGCTTGCAAAGAATCGTTTAATAAATGGGCAATCCCGATAATGATTAAAATCGAATAAGCCGTTTGTTCTTCAGCACGCCCGATTAACCTAGTAGATTGTCTGGGTTGAGTCATCGTTAAAGCCTACTTTCTAGGTTTATTAGTTTCATCATTATAAGGAGCAATATAACATATTTCGTCAAGGTTTGTCATTTTAGAGTAAATCTTTTATGATTACGTGTCAAATTGGTACAATTTAATTATAATAAAAGATATAATAGTAGGAAAATAGGCTTATTTAGGATTATTAGATTAGGAGAGATAACCGTATGGATAAATCGTCAGTAATCGGTGTAATTATCGGAGTAGTAGCGGTCGGTTTAGGAATGATTTTGAAAGGGATTACCCTCGATGCGCTTTTGAATCCTGCTGCTATTTTAATTATTTTGGCGGGAACAGCCGCAGCCGTAATCATCGCCTTTCCAACACGAGTTATTAAAAACATACCAAACTTATTTAAAGTGTTATTTAAAGAAACAGAGGAACAAGATATCGGGGAGTTAATCAACTTATTTACGGAATGGGCGGAATTAACGCGTCGAGAAGGAATTTTAGCTTTAGAGCAAAAGGCAGAGGAAGTTGACGATCCCTTTTTACAATCAGGTATTCAAATGGCAATCGATGGTCAAAGTCCGGATTTTATTCGCGATGTATTAATGGAAAAAATATATGCAATGGAAAAACGCCACGCTGAAGGCGCTCGGGTCTTCTCCCAAGCAGGTACATATGCGCCAACTTTAGGAGTACTCGGTGCGGTCGTTGGTTTAATTGCAGCATTAGGAAATATGGACGATATAGAAGTTCTTGGACCAGCAATTTCGGCTGCGTTTATTGCAACATTACTAGGGATTTTTACCGGATACGTTTTATGGCACCCTTTTGCAAACAAATTACGTGAAAAGTCTGAACGTGAAGTACTTATTAAAGAGATAATGATTGAAGGGATTTTATCAATTACAAACGGAGAACCACCGACGCTTATTAAAGATAAGTTACAATCGTATTTGTCCGAACAAGAAATTGAAAAGTTAGAAAACCGAGAGGGCTCTATCGTAACACCAGAAGAGACAACGACAGATACGGTAGAATAGGATGAGAAATGATGTCGAATAAAAGGAAAAAAAACAAAAATGAAAAAATTGATGATTCCTGGTTGTTACCATATGCCGATATGCTAACGCTTCTTTTAGCATTGTTTATCGTACTGTTTGCCATGAGTGAAGTCGATGTTCGAAAGTTCGAGAGGTTAGCTTATATTTTTCAATCTGAATTTATGAGTGGCTCTGGTGTGATCGACGATGGAGAGACGATTATTTCAGAGGAAACTTCAGAAGATATTGAAGCGGGTAAAGAAGACGAAGAAGTAGACGAAATAACCGATGAAGGTCTACAAGAATATGAAAAGCTATTAGCGATGCAGGAGCGGATTGAAGAATATATAGCTTTAAATAGCTTGACAGATACATTAGGTACGAAGCTCACTGGTGAAGGATTATTAATTACAGTTCGAACGGATATAACTTTTGATACTGGTAGTGCAAAAGTAAAACCGCAAGGAGAAGAAATAGCTAAGGAGATTGCAAATTTACTACAAACAGACTCGCCTCATGAAATTGTTGTCAACGGCCATGCCGATGACCGGCCAATGCATAATGAAGAATTTGCCTCGAACTGGGAGTTAAGTGCAATGCGGGCGATACAATTTTTATATTTACTTTTAGACTATTCTGATATAGATGAGAAGTGGTTCAGTGCCCGGGGTTACGGTGAATTCCAACCGATAGTACCAAATACAAGTGAAGAAAATCGCGCAATTAACCGCCGAGTCGAAGTGTTAATTTTGCCGAATCATGACATCGAAGCAAAGGTTGAAGAGGAATAGCCCTTAATAACTAAACACCTCATTTTTGACTAGCTTTTATTTGCTAAATTGTGAAAAATATCGTAAAATTTAATACAAAAGTATGCCACTCAATCCGGGTAAAAAGCCTCATTTTTGAATCTCAACATCAGGAGGTGCTAAGATTGGCATTAGATACTGACACTAGAAATAAATCAATTACGTCCTTATTGAACGGGACGAACAAGGCGCTTCAAACTGTAGTGCCTATCGATTATTCAATATCGAAACCTGTACTAGATAATGGACTCTTACTCGTTCAATATGGTGTCTTTATCGGTATTACAGGAGATATAAAGGGGAAGCTCGTTTTAATCGGAGAAAAAGACTTATTTAGTTCACTCGGTCAAGTAATGTTTGGTACGGAAGTAAATGGTGAAATGCTCGTATCTTTTAGTGGCGAACTCGGTAATATGATTGCAGGTAATTTATCAACCCATGTGGTACAAGATGGATTAAATATCGATATAACGGCACCTTCAGTAATTACCGGAGATGCTAAAATTCAAGGGCATAATTTAGGCATTCAGTTAATTTCATCTTTCAAAGATGTTGGTGACTTAAACATTCATTTATTATTAGACGATTAAAGACTATTTCGAGTCCTTTTTAAGAAGACCGGAATGGTCTTTTTATATTTCGTGTGCATGGCAATGAACGAAATTGTATGATACGATTAGCAAGGAAACAATCTAAAAAGACTCCTTTTCAAAGCTTAGAGAAAGGGTTATAATCATTAAATTAAAAGAGGTTTAAACGGATGAAACAATCTATTTATAACTTGACATTACCCCAACTAGAACAGTTCGTTGTAGAACATGGTGAACAAAGATTCCGAGCTTCTCAGGTATGGGAATGGCTATATCGTAAACGTATCAATGCATTTACTGAAATGCATAACGTAAACAAATCGACAATTCAACTTTTAGAAAACAACTTTACAATCCATTCTATGGAAGAGGAATTACGCCAAGAATCAGTCGATGGTACGGTTAAATTTCTTTTTAAATTGTATGACGGTCAATTGATCGAGACCGTTTTAATGGATCATCCATATGGTTTTTCGGTATGTGTAACGACTCAAGTCGGCTGTAACATCGGTTGCACTTTTTGTGCTAGCGGGCTTTTATCGAAGGATCGGGATTTAGAAACAGGGGAAATCGTCGAACAAATTATGCATATTCAAAAGTATTTAGATTTAAGAGGAAGAGATGAAAGAGTAAGTCATATCGTCGTCATGGGAATCGGCGAACCTTTTGATAACTTCAATAATGTCGTACGCTTTTTAACAATTGTAAACGATCAAAAGGGCCTCTCAATCGGTGCCCGCCATATTACCGTTTCGACAAGTGGATTAGCGCATAAAATTTATGAGTTTGCAGATTTAAAAACACAAGTTAATTTAGCTGTTTCTTTACATGCACCAAACGACGAATTACGGACGAGTATTATGAAAATAAACCGTGCTTTTCCAATTGAGAAACTTATGGCAGCAATCGACTATTATTTAGAGAAAATGAATCGCCGAGTAACTTTTGAATATATTTTAATAAAAGATGTGAACGATCGCGAAGAACATGCACTACAACTGGTTGAATTATTAAAGGATAAACGTCATTTATCTTATGTAAATTTAATTCCCTATAATCCAGTTAGCGAACATATCCAATATGAACGTAGCACAAATAAAACGATTGAACGCTTCGAACAGATTTTAAAGGAGAACCGTATCCCTTGTGGCGTACGCTACGAACAAGGTGCCGATATTGATGCAGCTTGTGGACAGTTGCGGAGTAAGCAGTTAAAAGCCTAAAGATATAACAGTCGCCAAGATTCGAAAGGACTTCATTTCCGTCTAATGGATAAATGAAGTCCATTTATTTTTGTGTTATCAGAAATAATCTCTAGTTCGCTAGGGGCATGATTAATTAAATAATGGTAATATTTTTTTCACGATGAATTTTATTCAATTTAGAAATATTCTCAATTGAATTTGGATTAGCTTTACCGAGGTCTATAATAATCGATTCAATTAATGCGATAACGGGAACGATACTATATCGTTCTTTGTTTTGTCCAACGACTAAATGGGCATCGGAATATTGAATAATTGGACATGTTTCGACATCGGTTATTAAGGCGATTTTGACCCTTTTTTTCTCGGCACAATATTTTGAAAATTCTACAGTTTGTTTTGCATAAGGCGACAATGCAATTACGACTAAGGTATCTCTCTTTTCAAAATTCAATGCTTCATCATATAGATAGTCTGTATTCCAACTCAACTGTCTTGTATTCTTTAAAATTCCTTTCAGCATCATTTCGAAATAAATTGAAATTGATTTAGAAGTTCGTAAACCTAAAAAGTAAAGCGTATTTGCATTTAAAACTGTTTGAATAAAAGTATTGTAATCTTCGATTTTTAGTTTATTTACCATCGCCTTAATGTCTTGGATACTATGTTTACCGATATGTGCTAATCCACTTTCCCCCTCATTGACTTCCTTTTCTAAAGACTTTTGTAGGTGCCACCAAGTGTTACTTTTATTTGTCACGATAAAAGATGTTATTTCATTTTTAAACTCGGAAAACTTTTGGTAGCCAATTTTATTTAAAAACCTAATAATTGTTGTTCGTCCAACTCCGGTTTTTTCAGCAAGTTCATCGATTGTTAGCATGGAAATCGTTTCTAAGTTTTCAATACAATACTGGCAAACTTTCTTTTGTTGACGCGGCAAACTGTACTGTATATCAATTAATTTCTTCTTTATATCATCGTACATATTTTCGCCTCCTACACTATGTATCTATATTATACTAAAGTAACCTTTAAACACCTAATAATCACTTAGGAAAAAAATAACCATAATATAAAGTGTATGGTTTATTTTTTCCTAAGCTTGTGTTATAATTTAAATCAACAAAAAAATGAAAGGGGTTACTTACTATGGATATCAGTTTATGGGATATCTTTATTGACTTTGGTATCGTTTCCTTATTGTTGGTTATTGGCGTTATTTTGAGGGCTAAAGTAGGCTTTATTCAACGTTCTTTTATGCCTGCAAGTATTATAGCTGGTATTATTGGACTTATTTTAGGTCATAATGGATTTGGAATTTTGCCTTTTACTCATTATGTAGGGGATTATCCTTCGATTTTGATCGCTGTTGTGTTCGCGTCGATACCTTTTGCGACACCTAACTTCGATTGGGCGAACATGTTAAACAAAGTAGGCAGATTGTGGTCATACTCCCAAGTCATTATGGTCTTGATGTGGGGTTTAGGTTTACTTTTTGCATTAGTATTATTAGTGCCCTTATTCGATGTGCATAAAGGATTTGGTTTAATATTAGCGGCAGGCTTTGTTGGGGGTCATGGTACAGCTGCTGCTTTAGGCAGTGCCTTTGAAAGCCAAGGCTGGGAAGAGGCTACGTCCCTGGCGATGATGTCCGCGACGATTGGAGCTATTGTTGCAATTGCAGTTGGACTTATGCTGATCCGTTCAAATGCTAATAAAGGTAATACAAATTATATTAGTAGATTTGAAGACTTACCAGAGGATTTAAAGACAGGATTATTTAAAAAAGAAAATCGAGAATCTCTCGGTGAAACGACTGTATCGAGTATTTTAATTGATCCGATTGTATTTCATTTACTTCTAGTCTTGATTGCTACAGCAGCTGCCTATGTAACGAGTGTTTTTGGCGAATCCTTATATGAAGATTTATCGATTCCGGTATTTTCATTGTCTTTCTTATATGCATTACTATTTAGATATTTAATGAGCTTAATGAAAGCGGATAAATATATTGACCATAAAGTGATGAACAACATTGGTGGCGGTGCAACAGATCTATTAATTGTATTTGGAATCACTTCGATTAATTTAACAGTGGTAGCTAATAATTTAGTTCCTTTTACGATTCTTATTATATTTGGACTTATTTTTACTTATGTTTCATATCGCTTTTTATCAAAATTATACTTCCAAGAACATTGGTTCGAAAAAGGGATATTTACTTTTGGATGGATAACCGGTGCTGTAGCGACTGGTATTGCCTTATTAAGAATTGTTGACCCTAAGCTTGAGAGTAAGACCTTGGATGAGTTTGGGCTTGCATATATTCCTATTGCTCCGGTGGAGATTGCTCTAATTACTTTCTCACCGCTGATGATTTTATATGGTCAACATTGGTTGTTCGTCCTCATTACTGTAGTAGTGGGTGTGGCAATTTTATTGTTTTCCTATTTTAAAAAATGGATTCAGTTTGGTAACTAAGTTATCGGTAAATACAGCAGAGAAATATTATCAGAAATAAAAGGAGTAGAACATAATGAACTCAAGGATTGATTTTTTATATTTAGATGAACAAGATATGATTGAAGCGGGCGTACTCGATATGAAAGCCTGTATAAACGAAATGGAAAAGGTATTCCATTTGCTTAGCTCTGGCGATTATATTATGGGAGGAAAAAATAATAATTCCCATGGTATGTTAATCAACTTTCCAGACAGTCCAACACATAAAGGTATGCCAAAGAACGGGCCGGATCGTCGGTTTATGGCAATGCCAGCTTATTTAGGTGGAGAGTATCGAGTAGCAGGTTGTAAATGGTACGGATCGAATATTGAGAATGTTAAAAAGGGACTCCCGCGTTCAATTTTAACGATGGTGTTAAATGATGTAGATACGGGAGCTCCATTATCCTTTCAATCGGCTAACTTATTAAGTGCCTGGAGAACTGGGGCGATTCCCGCAGTTGGAGTGAAGTATTTAGCGAATGAAGGTGCAGAAGTTCTAGCCTTAGTAGGTGCTGGCTCAATTGGTCATTCGAGTGCAGAGGCAATTTTAACTATTAGCAAACAAATTCAAAAGGTAAAAATTTTCGATGTAAATAGAGATACAGCTATATTGTTAAAAGAAAACTTATCTAACCACTTTCCGACCTTGACGATTGAAGTAGTTCAATCGATTGAAGAGGCTATAAGAGGAAGTGATATCGTTAATCTCGCTACTGCAGGAGAAGCTAATCCTAAAATTGAAGAAAAATGGGTAAAGCAAGGAGCTTTGTTTACTGTTTCTTCTAGTGGAGATTTTGAGGCTGATTTTGCGATTAATCGCATGAAGTTAGTCGTCGATAATTGGGCGATGTATGAGGCAACTTTAGATGAAGATAAGTATCCTTTTTATAATCCGACGATGGGAGTTATTGGAAGGCAACTGTTAGATTGGATTCATGAAGGTAAAATGACTTCAGATAGTGTGATAGAAATAGGTGATATTATAACAGGAAAAGAAGAAGGAAGGGAATCTGAAGACGACATTATTTTATTTGGTTTAGGTGGACAGCCAGTTTATGATGTAGCTTGGGCCTATCGTATTTATCAGAATGCAACAGAAAAAGGAATTGGCAAACGATTAAAGCTTTGGAATCAAGCTTATCAAGCACGATAATCACCAATGAAAGCAGGTTAGGAAATATACCTAACTTGCTTTTTATTTCATTTATTTGAGGAATTAGTTTTATACTGACCACTCGATACTAAGTTAGATAATTTGAAATAAGCGATAAACAACTACAGTTTCATACGTTTACTAAGTGTTAGTCGTCGATTAATAAAGGTAACCAATTTTACAACATAGAGAAAAAACGAGACTTTCAACTAGGTTTGGACTTTTATTCTTATTTAAATATATGTTCGTATCTTCTACGATCGTTCAGTTTTTTCTCCAAAAAGCACCGGTCGTAATTCATCTTCCGCTGTTTGTTCAGCTAATTTCGTTTTTGAACGATAAGCCGCTCGTAAGACGAGGTGGCCAGAGACTGGAGCAGTCATAAAAACAAAAGCAATTCCAAGTACTAAACGGATGCTAACATACCCTTCCCCTAACCAAACATACAAAAAGACACCAATTAATGTAATTAATACTGCTAATGTCGTTGTTTTCGTTGCGGCGTGAGCCCGTGAATAAACGTCGTAAAAGCGGATCATTCCGATTGCACTGACGACACTAATAATACTACCGAATAAAATAATAAGCGCACTAATTAATTTAACGATCTCGTTTACGCTCAATAATGACACCTCTTTCGATAAATTTGGAGAAGGAAATTGTGCTAATAAACGCTAAAATTCCTAAGACAAGAATTACATCGAAAAACGTATAGGTCGAAAATAAAATTGAGACAATAGCAATCGCTGAAATTAAATTAACCCCAATGACATCCATCGCAATTACACGATCTGGAAATGACGGTCCTATAATAATTCGAATAAATGTAATGACAATTGCAATCCCTACTAAAACGAGCGAGGTCATTAAAATCGAATCAATCATGTTCGGGTCACCTCCATAATCGCCTTTTCAAATCGTTTTAAAGACCTTTCTAAATCACCTTGATAACGATTAATATCCATGGCATGAACATAAATGACATCGCCGGCTTCATTTACTTCCATTACGACGGAACCCGGTGTTAAGGTTAGAAGTAATGAGAGGGTCGTCACTTCCCAATCGGATGTTAAAGTCGTTTTATAGGCAAAAATACCCGGCTCTAAATCTAGTTTCGGACTTAAAATATGTTTGATTACAACGATACTAGAATGGAAAATTTCCGAGGCAAAAATAAGTAATAATTGAAAAATTGCAAGTACCCGTCGTAAATAAAAGGAATGTCCAAAAAACCGTCGCATTAACCAAACGATAAAACTACCAATTAAAAAGCCCGTAAACGCCGTCTGTAACGTAACGACCTCTTCATCTTTTAACAAAATCCATAAGATTGCAATAAATAAATTTAACAAAAATTGTGCAGCCAACGATGTCACCTCACTTTTCTAATACTGCATCAATATATAGTTCCGGATTCATTAAAACAGTCGCAGCATTCTCAATATACGGTGCAAGGAATTCTGAACCAATTCCTAAACTGAACGATATAGCAATTAGTGTTAATATAGGGATATATAACCTTTTGTAGATTGATCTTGTTTCCTCTTTTTCGATAATTGTTTCGCCCCAAAACACGTTCATAAAAATTCGCAGTAACGAATAAAGAACGATAAAGCTTGATAAAAATCCAAGTGTTAGTAGACTAAAGGATTTCGTTGTAATTGTTCCTTGGGCAATTAATATTTTCCCAAGAAAACCGCTTAAAGGTGGAATTCCCGCAAGGGCTAATACTGTAATGAAAAAACTCCATCCTAAAGTAGGATAGTAACGAATCAGTCCACTAATTTCATCAAAGTGCTCTACCTTTGCAATGTAGATAATCGTTCCGATAAGTAAAAAGAGCAACGCCTTTACAAACATATCGTGAACTAAGTAAAAGATCGTACCAGATAAAGCCGTAACGTCCATTACAGCTACACCGATTAAAATAAAGCCGACGGAAATAATGACATTATATGAAACGATATAACGCAAATTTCGATAAGCAATGGCACCGACCATTCCACCAATTAATGTAAGTCCAGCCAAGACTCCGATAATGGTATGAGTAATTTCCGCCTTATGGTAAAACATTAAGGTAAACATACGGATTATTGCATAAATTCCAACTTTCGTTAACAATGCACCGAATAGCGCTGCAATTGCTGTCGGTGGCGTACTATAAGAACCGGGTAACCAGTGATAAAGTAGTAAACCGCTTTTCAAACTAAAGACGACTAAAAAAAGCAAACTAATTACCGTAAGTAATGGAGTTTGGCCTACTTCTGCAATGCGTACAGATAAATGGGCCATATTTAACGTTCCTAAAGAACCGTATAAGTATGCGATTGCGATTAAAAACAATGAAGAAGAAATGACATTAATAGCAATATATTTTAGTGATTCAACAAGTTGTTCCCGTGATGCTCCAAGCGTCAATAATACGTAGGAAGCAAGGAGCATCACTTCAAAGGTAACGAATAAGTTAAATAAATCTCCTGTTAGAAAAGAACCGTTAACTCCAGCAATTAAAAAATGAACGAACGGATAGAAGTAAAGCCTCTCCCGTTTTGTTCCAATCGTATGAAAGGCATATAAAACAATAAGAAAGCTTACGATATTTGTTGTAAGAACTAATAGCATCGCAAAGGAATCTGCAACAAAGGTAATGCCAAACGGCGGTTGCCAGCTACCGAAGTCGATGCGCACGATTCCTTCTTTATATATATGGTGAAGGAGATAAAAGCTAATAATGGTATTAATAAGTAAGCTAATAAAAGTAATCGTTCGTTGCAACGAAATTCGCTCTTTTAAAAAAACGAGCAAAATCGCCGTAATAAGTGGGATAGCCATCGGTAGTACAACGATATTAGTCATAATGATCCCCTCTTAACTCTCGTAAATCTGTTGATTTCGTCCGTCGGTAAATATGATAGGCTAACACGAGGAAAAAGGCAGTGACCGCAAAGTTAATAACGATAGAAGTTAAAATTAAAGCTTGCGGTAACGCATCCACATAAGCATCGCTTTCCTCACCGACAATCGGTACTGCATCCCCTTTAAAGCCTCCCATTACCATTAGAAGAAGATGAACGGCATGGGTTAAGACCGCAGCACCTAAAATTACTTGAATCATATTGTTTGAAAGTAATAAATATGTTGCAACGGTAATTAATATTCCGATGACGATGATCATTAATGTCTCCATTTTAAACATCCTCTGCAATACTTAAAATAATCGTGACGACGACGCCCACTACGGCTAAAGCTACCCCTATTTCAAAAATGGTTACTGTCGAGAAATTAACGACACCGTATACTGGCAATGTAAAGCTAATAATCGTCTGCGTTAAAAACGGTTCACCGAAAATAATCGCTCCTAATCCGGTTAGAACAACGATTCCTGTTCCTGTTGCACCGACGAGTTTAAAGTCGACAGGTAAACTTCGGCGAATCGTTTCGATATCGAAAGCAAGAAATAATAGGACAAAGCTAGAGGCAAGTACTAGTCCTCCGACAAACCCGCCTCCAGGTGCATCGGAACCGGAGAAGAACAAGTAAAGAGCGAGCGTTAAAATAATAAATACGACAACTTTTGTAACAGATTGTAAAATCACTTCATTAATCTTCAACGTTGCTCGCTCCTTTCCCGTTACGATATTTAATTAAAGAATAGACACCAATACCAGCGATAAAAAGTACGATTACTTCTAACATCGTATCAAACGCACGGAAATCCCCTAAAATCGTATTAACGATATTAGCCGCTCCGGCTAACTCATCGGATTTTTCAAAGAAGGTAGCGATCGTTTCAAAAAGACGATTGTTATTTACTGCTAGTGCAATTACCGTAAAAGTAGCACCGACCAAAATAGCAATGAACAAGTTTTTCCATTGGATTGGTTGACGTCGCTTTTCCCATTCGGGTAAAAAGTAAAACGCTAAGAGGAAAAGCGACGTCGTTACCGTCTCAACGACGAGTTGAGTTAACGCTAAATCCGGTGCTCGGAATAAAACGAAAAACATTGCAATCGCAAAACCGATAAAACCGTTAATTAAAATTGCTGTAAGTCTCGATTTCGCAAGGGGAATTGCAATGGCTGCAACGATAATCGTCCCTGCTAATAACCCGTCGAAGAGGTGGACAGGTTGATCGTTTTCAACTGATAAAAAGCTAATATCAGCAAGTAAAAATGAACTACCGAGTAATAGAATGACAAAGACGAACAAATAAGTAAAATAATGACGTAAATAGCCGGTCATATATTTATTCGTCACATAATAGGCTAAATGATCACTATAATAAAGAATCCGGTTATAGGCTCGGTCGAGCGACAACGTCTGTGGAAAAAAGAGAAAAACTTTTTTAAACCGGTGACGGAAATAAAATAGGAAAGTCCCGATTATAATGATACCTAAAGTCATTAGTAACTCTGTATTCCAGCCGTTCCAATGAGCAATTTGCGCAAGTTCATCGACAACAATTTGTGGATGAATGCTTACAACAGCGGGCTTTAATATATAATCTCCTAAAATGTTAGGGAATACGAAACCAAGAATAACAAAACTAGCTAACACAATAGGTGAAATAAGCATACCAAAAGGTGGCTCTTTCGTATCTGGAGTGACGTTTCCTTGAACTTTACCTAAAAACGTTTCAAAGACAATCATCATGCTATAAACAAATGTAAAGATACTAGCAATCCAAGCGATGATTGGAAATAATGTCGCTAGCGCTTCACTTGAAAATAAGTCTAATTCACGAAGGTGTAACATCGCACTAAAGAACATTTCCTTACTTAAAAATCCGTTGAAAGGTGGAAGCCCGGCCATTGAGAAACTCCCAATTAATGCGACGGTAAAAGAAATCGGCATAAAGGCGATTAAGCCACCTAAGCGACGTAAATCCCTCGTACCTATTTGGAAATCGATAATTCCAATTACCATGAACAATGCACCTTTAAACGTTGCATGATTCATTAAGTGAAATAGTGCTGCAAAGGAAGCTTGTACTAATAATACGGTGGAAATCTTGATATCGGTCGCATAAGCTAACGAACCGACACCGAATAGACTCATAATAAGGCCGAGTTGACTAATTGTCGAATAAGCAAGTAAAGCTTTTAAATCCGTTTGACGAATCGCATTAAAAGCTGCCCACAATAATGTGAGAAGCCCGATTGAGGTCACAATCCAGAACCATATTTTTTCTCCACCGAAGACTGGAGTCGTTCGAGCGACGAGATAAATTCCTGCTTTCACCATCGTCGCTGAGTGGAGATAGGCACTAATAGGCGTCGGTGCTTCCATCGCATCCGGTAACCAAATATGGAAAGGGAACTGAACAGATTTTGTAAAAGCTCCTAAGAGCAACAACACGATGATCGCGATAAATAGATTGCTATCCTGTAACACTTCTCGCTTAGCGATCATTTCTTGTATGCTAAAGGTACCTGTCACGGTATAGATCATTAAAAAGCTCGCTAACATTAAAAAGCCACCGAATATGGTAATGAGTAAAGATTTCTTTGCACCGTATCGGGAACCTTTTCGTTGGTACCAATACGCAATTAATAAAAAGGAGGAAATGCTCGTCAATTCCCAAAATAAATAAAGACCGATTAAATGATCATTTAAGACGACCCCGAGCATACTTCCCATAAATAAAAGTAAATAAATATAAAAGTGACGTAACTGTTGATCTTTCGTCATGTAATAAATGGAATATAAAATGACGAGTGTACCGATTCCAGTAATTAATAAACTAAATAAAAGACTTAAACCATCGAGATACGTCGTTAAATATATATCGAAAGATGGAATCCACGGTATAGTAATTAACTCAGGCTGCAAAGACTTTCCTGAGAGTAATAATTGGAAGAAAAAAATAAACAAACTTATTGGAACGAATAGTACGAACCAACCGAGATGGAGGCGAACGCGAAAACGAGTACTAAGTAGGATGAGCAATGCGACAAGAAAAGGTATGAAAATCACTACATGAATTGCATACAAAAAGGTTTCCTCCTTAATCTACAAGTTGTTCTTTTATTAAATACCACTCTACAAACAGATGATTCCTATCGTTTCCTCTAATGTCTATATGTACAAAGTCATCTTCCTTAATATTATAACAGTGCAAAGGATATTTTAAAGTATTTTATTTATTGTAAACTTTATTATTCGCATAGAAAAAACATGATGAAATAAAGTTAATAGAAAAAAATTGTCACTTCAAGTATAATGTATTAAAATGTCTTAGTCATATTTAAATTCGTTGTAGACGGGGTGAAGTCCTTGGGTAAAGTTAAAAGCCATATGGA